>Ga0307378_10001663_pt1 | contig 35554 bp, 54 predicted proteins | sample UN1MG_FD_202238 | JGI IMG/M metagenome (GOLD analysis project Ga0307378, IMG submission 202238) | Soil microbial communities from Risofladan, Vaasa, Finland - UN-1 | ecosystem: Environmental > Terrestrial > Soil > Coastal area > Acid sulfate soil | place: Finland: Risofladan, Vaasa | collected... | reverse complement strand
CCATTCAAAATATTCAATCCATGCTGGATTGTTTCAAATGGATCACTAACAGACAACCCACTATTCGTATCATCACCAGTAACTTTATCAACATAAAAAACAGAACCAGCTACTCTTAAAAATAGTGATATATTTTCAGAATGTTGATTATTGCCACAAACAAATAGGTCTCCAGATGCGGTAATATTGTCGTACCCATGAATAAACAATGTTGGTGCAAATGCCCCACTAGTTTCGATACATCCTTCGACACATAAGCTTCCAGATGCAACGTGGGCTAGGTGGCCAATAATAAATAAATCTCCTGATGTTGCTATTCCCGCATAACCATTAATAAATAGGTTTCCAGAAGATACTACTGATTGAGGACCAAATATAAACAAATCACCAGATGATTGTATTTCTTTATGACCACATATAAACAAATCTCCAGCAATCATCGTTGTGAATTCTGGGCCGAACGTCAAAACATCGTTTAGCTCAATCCACGGATTGAAGTCGTCAGTATCGGTATCATTCTCACCAAGGTCCGTTTCTGAAGCAGAACCAAGACGCATAGACGAAGAGTGATCGTATGCAGCGCCTGGAAGGCCACCCATCCCGATTTCCACCACAACACGATCACCAGATACTGTAGTGTAAGTTTCGTCCGCAGGGTCTACCCATCCCCGATTGACTAGCGAAATGGCGGCTTCCGCCGCGTCGCGCTTCACCGGAGAAAGGGTCTTGCGCACAGTTACTCCGTCATTGGCGATGATCCGGACGCCAACCGTAAAGAACATATTATTGCCTATGCCATCCTCAGATACTCGACACTGTGCCTTTATAGACCCACTGTCCGTAACTAACTGGCCAGAAGTCAACGGCGGAGAGATGTATTGTCGAAAAAGAACGTCCTTGTTAGTTTCATTGTCGCAGTCTGAGAGGTGCACTGTGGAAAACGCTTCACCATTCTTGATGGTGCTGGTCATCACTCGTAAAAATATGGATTCCTCCCAAGCAGCATCTGGAGCCGGAGAAATGGGTGTTAAGTCAGCTGTCGCGTCTAGATACAGTCGTGTACCCATTTTACCAGTTCACCCCACCCCATAATGGATGATAAAAAATTACTTCATCTGATCTCAGCATCCCTGAAGCCGACATATAACCCTCCTTTAGTTCTGCACAACATACGAACTAGGATCGGACAAATACGGCATACCGCCATCTTTGTCTTCCATTATTATATTAAATTAAAATTAAGCGTATATTATTTTTAATTCTATAAGAAAAAGACCTTTCACTAGTTATTATACACCAATGGGACGGAGATGGGTTAGTAGGTGTGGAAGGTGTGGTGGGGGTACTTCTGGGACGATGATTGTATTAATTATTTCAATACATTGCGTATAGTTGTGTCACTCACTTCATACATTTTAGCCAACTCTTGTGTGGTAACGCCCAGCTTGCTAAGTTTTCGTACTCTATCTCTTTCTTGTAAAGCTCTGCTTTCCACAGATTTCTTCCTGTTTCCTGGAACAATATTGTTATCTCGCAGAATTTTGTATAGCGTGCCACTACCAATACCATATCTATTACAAATTTCCCTTGTCGTATCTCCCCTCAAATACGCCTCCAAAACACCGGTTTGTGTTTCTTGACTAATCTCGAAACGTGCTCGGTTATAAAACCCGACACTACGACGACCTTGTCCTATAGCCAAAAATCGGGCTCTAACAAACGATAAGGATTTACCAAAGTGCTTTGATATCCGTTGGCAAGACCATCCTTGGTCATAGAGGGAGATAAGTTCTTCGTCTTTGACGCCATTGTGCATATGTAATCTTTTATGCAGTTCCGCTGTTACGGTCATGCCGTTGTCAATATTCCAAAATGGCTCATAATCTTGAGCCAGGAGGAAAAGTTCATCACAATCTGCAATTGGGTTCAAATCTGGGTTTTCAGCAAGAAATGCATTGAACATTTTGGAGAATTGTATGGGATAATGATGCACCTCTAATCGACCACCCTCACCGGTAATACGACATTTATAATCATCTCTTTCCATACAAGCTTTTCGCCAAAATTCAGACCGCTCACAATGACGGATTCTAGTATGTAGGGCCGTTATTCCACCTTTGAATGATTTAATCCGGGCGCCACTGTGTTCTGGGGTAATATTATTTTTCTTTAGAATATTTGTAATCACACTTGAACAAACTCCATAATCCCTAGCTATATCATTACAACTCTCTGATTTGTTTGTTTTATAGCGTTCACAAATTGCGGAATGTTCTGATACAGGAATTTTACGGTTAGCCTTCGCTGCTTCCTCTGCTTGGTCCCTCATCTTAACACCGCCCTTAACAAGACGTTCAAATATCGTTACAGCACTCATATTATGCCTAACAGCTATTTTTGTGGTAGACATTTTTAAGTTCTCATATTCGTGCTTTATGGTATAAAAATCTATCTTTTGACGCAATTCTCCGCTAGAACGTATTCGAACTCCCGCTTCTCTGAGACGAGTTATCAGTGTTTGAACTGAGCACCCTACCGCCCTAGACACTTCTGGAGTTCCTTTGCCCTCATCTATGTAAAGCCTGATTGCCTTTTCGATATCAATTTGTTTCTTCGCCATTAACATATCTCCTTCCGTTTTATTATACGTAGCGAAGGCTGTTTTGTTCCATAGAAAAAAATATTTTTATAATCCTAAAAAAACAGGACTGACAAGCTGTCAGCCCTGTTTCTGTTATTAGAAACTCCCTAAAAGCTGCCGACGAGACAACGACGCCCGTCGAGTGACGCAAATCCATGCGAACACCAGCCATAGAACCCTGCTTTCATTCTTCGATGCAACATGTCGTCCTCGAAGATTTCTAGCTCACCCTTGACGGGCATAACGAAAGAATCGCCGTGTGAAAGGTCAAGACCAATAACTATTTCCTCATCACTAGTGCCCATGTCGACACCTAGTGTTGCGAAATATGTCTGAAATTCCTGGCCTACACCAAGCTCATCCAGTGTATGCAATGTAACACCGTAGATTTCAGCCAAAACTTCATCACCAGAATTAAAAATCCTGTTGCGAGTCACGTCATCAACCTCGTCGCTATCCCATTCACGAATGTCTTCAAGAGCTTCCGGACTCATATATAGGTCGGTTAGTCTACCACGGCCGATGGATGTAGTGTTCCCGCCAGCTAGACGTGTCATTGTGGTCTTCATAAGAGATATAAGACGCTTCGTAAATTGACCAGCAGTTGCCGCACTGTCATAAACCAGTGGAGCACCACCATTGTAATCGGTACGACCGGCACCGGCTGCAATTATAACCCTCCAACCATCCGTGTTCATCTTCTTGACAAAACCGGCCTCAAGCACTGCCATAGCACGAGCAACAATGTCCCATCGTGCTGTTTTAGAATACTTAAGCCGCCAGTCAATCGAATTACCTACATCGTAGGTCTGAACCGTAACTGCATCGCCACTGATCGTACGCTGTGGCAAAGCACCTTCGCTTGGAATCATATATGCAACATAGTCATCTTCTTGTGCTGTCTGATAGAAATCCAACGGATATTCAGCGGTTGCACTCGGATCGAGAACTTCAGGAGCGAAGATTCCACCCAAAATGTCACCATTCAACAGCGCTGATCGTAGAGGAACTTGTAAAGCCTGAGCCAGAGAATGCATTGCCTCCATAGCTTCAGCCTTGTTTGAGGAACCCGTACGCCTTAGAAGTTCAACCTGCTCAGACGTTGGTTTAACAATACTACGCTTCATTCTTCTTCACCCCCTTTAAGTAATATCAATCGAAACTCGTGCAAACCCAGCCGCGTCCTTGGTCGTTTCGAAACGGCCAACCTGTGGAGCACCACTGGCTTGCGTAGAACTAACATACCCACTTGCAGCAAGATATGCGGCGGCACCAGCGGTTGGTGTAACGCCAACAGGAATCATATCCGTAACTACAAAACCCTTTTTCACCAAAGTACATTTATCTCCAGGACGAATTTCTCCATTTTCGAAATTAATGAAATCCCGTGTTGCACTCATAGTCGCACTTACCGTCTGAAGCAGGATACCCTTGGCTATCGCGCCTGACGGATTAGCGACATAACCAACTACGTTCGGCTCGTCAACAATGTTCTGTCCTATAGCCGCACCTGAACCTTGTGTAACAATACCAGCACAGCCACCCATTTCTGCTGCTACTGTAGTCCAAAAGTTAGTAATGTCAGTAACTTCGTTATACTCTCTATCTGGTTTTAACGCCATTCCTACTCACCCCCTTATTCTTTCTCTTCTATGCGCCTACATAGCGCGAATGCTGTGGACTGCCATCCGTCCTTTTCCGAATCAACCCCATCATCAGTAGCACTAAAATCAGCAGTATCGTCTACCTTAGCGGTAGCTAAAGCAGCTAATGCCTGATCTTCTGCATCGACCTTTGCTGTCTGTCCATCGTTATCCGCAGTATTAGTATCCTGGACCGACTTATTTTTTGTGGTCTCGCCCGCATACTTTAGAACTACTTCGAACGTTTCGTCAGTCATATTGCGAAGTTCAGCCAACGTTGCGGCTTCGTCATCAATAGTTTTGACAGCAGCTAGTTGTGCCATACGATTACGAGCCGATTCATTCTTTCGAATTTCATCTAGTTCAGCTTCGCTCTTCTCAGTACGCACTACAGCTTCATCCAATTGCTTCTGAAGTTCAACCTTTGCAGCCTCGGCAACACCCATTTTGTCTGATGTCTCTGTCAAGCTTGCGGTTAATTTCTCAACCTTACCATCAAGAACACCAACCTGGCCCTTAAAATCCTCTACTGTTTTCGTTAGTTCTGCTATTACACTAACCTTGTCATTAATGTCAGCCTGAGACTCTTCTAATTTCGCCTGAAGTTCCTTCATTTCTTGTTCAGTCACGTCTTCTACACCCCCTTCCAATAGTTCGTTCAATTCCGCCCTTACACAAATTTGTGGAGCAACTACCTTATTTGCTGCTACCTTAATTACCGATTCCGGATTAGCAGGGTCTTCAACGAATCCCTGCGCACCAAAAATAATGTCCTTCAAAACTCGTCCTACCTGGTATCCCTGATATTGTCCACTACCACCATAAATTCTTAAGTGTTTGGTCAAAAAAGCAGTTTGCTCATTACGGTCTATTAATTTAGTTTCTTGGGTACCAGGAAGAATCAAACCATAACCAAAATCTGGGAACCAAGCTTCCATAGACACAAACATCTCACCGGCTTTGGCTTTAGTAATAATTTCATCAATACGCTCTGCCAATTCTGGAAATGCCCGATATAGTACACCAGCAACCTCTACATCAAATTCGTCTGGAGGTGTATCATTCTCGGCAATATCAATTTCAGCACCGAATTTATCCAAAACCCTAGTCTGAACAATATGTCCCAAAATCTTCGCAGCTTGATGATTATCGTTCATGGGCTTATGAAGTGGCGTGTTGCGAGCCTTCCACACCTCTGCTGGAGTGAATATATCATCGTTCAAATTCCACCCCGTACTGACTAGAATTGCAACAACAAGGGCTAAATCTGGCTGTTCTTGACCAAGAAGCTCTTTCACAGTTTGTACAGTATTAATTGATTTCATCAAATCTGCGACAGACATACCATCGAAATATTTTGCAATATCTCTGACTTGTACCTTAGCAGTGACAAATGCAGAAGAACTTCCTGAATTATTCATCTGAAAATTTATGCCAGCATCTTTTTCAGCTTGATAAATACGCACAGAGCCTCCAATCATATAACTTATACACAACAGTTAGTAGAAATTACACGAAAATGATGACAATTCACAAGCAATTAAAGCTAAGGGCGAGTATTCTTAATAAAATCAATTACATCAGCCTTAGCCTTGGAGTCATTATAAACAATCTTGGATGCAAATCCATTTTCATCTAATTTGGAATGAGCTTCGACAGCAAGTTCTTCTGGTGAAGGAAGATAAAATTGCCGTCTTTCCTTCATGCCGTTTCCATCAACACCCTCAATTGTATAGGAAAACCTGACGACTTCCTCATCATCATAAACATATTTTTCCACCAAACATTCTGAGGCTGGAACTAAAACACCATTAACCGTCAAAACCACCTGTCGATTTGCTGTATTCATCGAAACATTAACAATAGCCATAACTACCTCCCCTTATGTTCAAGACATTTGTTCACAAATAGATGGCAAGGCCAATCATTCTGTTCCTCTACCACCCAGAAAAAATCCGACATCTTTTGTACCGTTGCTACAGTTTCATCTTGCGGATAGATACGTCCCCCATGAAAAGAAACACAAAGCTGACCTATTCTGTCTCGCAATGCTGGTTTAGAAATAACCTCTCTAAGTACACCAAGCTCAGAACCTTCACAATTCAAAAACAACAAATCAATATGATCAATATTGTTTTCTTTGATAATAGTGTCTAAACTAACAGAACGAACATTACTGGTCCGTCGTAAATGTCTTCCTTCCCCTGTGTTATGATGTCGTGGATAGATACTATTAGACGATTTTTCCACAAACTCATAAAATTGCGCAAAACCATCTGAGCCAACAACAGCAGCACGACCACAAATAATAGGTGCAGAAGCATATTCTACACCTTTAATAAGACTGATGTAATTTTCCCTACCAGCTTCGTAAGCAATCATTGTCAATTTATTGTTGAATTTCTTGCAAAGCTTTATGCCGTGTGCGCCATGTATTGAACCAACTTCAACAATCACGGGTCTACTAGGCAACATGTTCGAAGCAAAATACATATACGTGTCACAACGATCAAACTCAAAATGCGGTGCTTCTACCATCATAATCTCCTAATATTTCACAAAAGCCGCCCACGCCAAAGCTGTTAACATTCGACACTCTTTGGTTGTGGGTTCCTTATTTGTTGAGGCTGTAAAATTGGTAGTTAGTTTACCAAAAGTATCCTCCATGATACGAGCACCAGGCCCTGCTGTGTCGATCCTTCCTGCAATCAATTCCTTCGTAACAGTATCACCAGGACGCAAGACAGATAATATTCCACGTTTGGTGTGTTCTAACTCATCCCGCTGAGCCCTAGTCAACGACCGCATATTCTTGACTTTGAGTTGTTCTAGATAAGTACTATCGACTAAGTTGTCTATATTATCCATCAATCCGTCTGCTATTACATTTAGAACAGAAAGTGTTGTCGGTGTTCTCGCGTCTCTTGGAGCAGTATCTTTGGTCGACGACGGTCTTCCAGATGGATTATTGCCTTCATCCCTGGGTTGATCACCACTAGGATTGTCGCCACCACCCTTGTCGGCCTGGCCATTAATCTTTACCTTTTCTAATTCTATAGCAAGTTCATTCTGTTTCTCCATTACAGAGAATGGTCTGTTGTACGGATTGGATTTCTCTAAAATACGAGGATTTTCTTCTCTGACAGTTTGTTCTGACTTCAATCTTTCAAGTTCTATCATATAGTTTACACCAAACACCTCGGTAGCTTTTTCGGATGAAATAATACCACGATCTAGTAATTGAATCATCAACTGCTTCTCTGCTGCTTCGTCTCGCAAAGACATGGTACCAAAGCTTATTGCCGGAATATTTTTGAACCCCATCGCGTCAGCAAGAAGTCGCAATTCACCTTCCATCCAACAAATAGCGCGACCACGCACATATTCTAAACGTTCTACCAAAGTCTTTAATTGGACAAATGCTGACTGGGCATTACGTGTACCAAGATCGGACCCACCCACAAGAGAATCCGGAATCCCAAGACCACGAACGATATCGCCATTAACACCTATGTATTTTTCCGCTCCTAGAATTTTATCTGTTGGAGGATATTCTACGGTGAGATCAATCATATCATCCCACACAAGGTCCATAACACCGCCACCGGTATTATGCTGTAAAATATCAATAAGTTTGTCTACAGCCGCTGGGGTTGGAAGTATTTGCTGATCTGATTTGCCAAGTTTCCATAAGCGGATAACATTGATGACACCGTCTAGCGCAGCCATATCTGCTAAGCGCATCTTCTCTTTGAACATAATATCTTCGAGCACGCCATATAAAAACGGTGTACCCCAATCTTCCCAATCATCCTTTTTATAATAATCTACATACATCTTATCCATATCAAGAGCCACTAATCGGCCACTCTTCTTAGAAGTCGCAACAACTTCGGGAGGCAGTTGTTTTATAAAAGCTTTCTCAGCGTCGGTCGATGGCGATTTAATGGAATTCGATAATTTAAGAGGTATTTTCATACCTATCGCGTCAGAACCGAAAAACCTACCAACTTCTCCACCTATTTTTTCAATAACTACTGGTGACAAAAATGTATATTTCCATGGAATAGTATGACGGGTCGTTTGTTTTTTAGTGGTCTTTATTTTTTCTGGTATATCAGCAACCTTAGTTTCATCAATCGTATTTAGACCCACCACACCCTTAGTCATCTCTTTGACTGCTGGTTTGGTAATAAACGCATTTTTGCGACGTACTATAACATTGGCGTCACGCATAAGGAGTTTCATGAAGTCATGTGCTCTGCCCTGCAAGTTAACCCGCCTAGCCCACTCACGATAAAATCGTTCTTGTGTTTTTGTGGTATGTTGTAATTCTAGCCCCTCAGCAGCAAAATCCGTCATCAAGTCAATAATATTGCGAACCATACCCACCCTGCGATATACTGACTGACAGGCTTGTATTATTTTAGCATGTTCTGTCGGAAGTCTGTCGTCTGGTCGCTGTCTGTCCTGATCGTGACGATTGTGCCCGGATCGTAAATTAGCATCAGAGGCTATGGTATGATGGTTGGTACCATGGGTCATATGACATGTGTCTGGAAGTACATGGCTTGTTATACTTCGGATACCCTTCGTGTACAATTGTCCTTTAGCCGGAACTCTTGGCTTCTGAGGACTCGATTTTTTGGCTGCCATTATTTTCTCCCGTAAAATCAATAGCATCGCAATTCAAATACAATGCAACTGATTATACACCACTGATATTAAAATTGCTTACCTCTTTTTATTGCTTTATAAACGCCACCGTTGCGTGTGTGTTGAGAATTGCGCATACGACCCACCCCAGGTCCACGATATAACGGTTCGTTTTCCTTTGGTTTCGTACGTTTCTCTATATTACCTGGCACATCTTCATAATCTATGTCAGTGTCTGGAGTTGTTTCGGTATCATAAATATATTTGTGCGCTATTAATAGGGCAATGTACCTATCTTTGAGTAATCTTCCTTTTCTTGAACGACCCTCGACGGCCCCAGCTTTTATAACTTGCGGAGTATCAAATTTTTCTTTACCAGTAGCTGTCTCGCTCATCTGAATAGTACAAAGTTCATTCTTTAATTCTTCCAGATTGAATACATTTTCTTCATACGTGTCGAAAACGACACCCATAGATTTCTCAGCTTCAATGGCAGCGTACATTTTTACGCTATCGAATGCCGGAAATAATAATGTGCGAGTCTCAAGACTTTTGTGTAATGCAATGTTTGCTTCCTGATTATATTGTGTACTTGCCGCTATGAGATGTAATATGTGACGCCCGTCAGTTTCACCATCAGTCTCTTTTGGTTCATCAAAATCAATAACCTCATAAATCGGAAAATCACCTTCATTAATATCCAGTAATTTCTTATTCCGTAGCATTTCTGCTACAGCATAACCACCACCTTGACTATCCATTTCAATACGTACTGGACCGAATAATCTAACAATCTCACGAATTTTAGCACAACAATATGCGTAATAATCATCATCAGTGATAAGTCCCTTTTTCTTTCTATCAAGAAACTCCTTTTTATTGACTGACCAACAATATACAATACGACGATGGTTTGGCCACACCTCTATCATAGTAATAGCTAAATGGTCTCTTTCGGCAGCGGGATCAACTCCCATAACATATTTGCGTTTAGACTGTCCTCTCATTAGGGGAGTAAAAGTGATAGCGCCATCTGGTGTATCTATCGGTTTATTTGGTCCTACTGTGCATCCTTCGATCAAGCTACGTGGATAAAATCCATCAGAATCTTTGACGAAACAGTTATGATGAATAGCACCATTCGCAAAATACGAATGGTCTTCTTCTACCTCCAAATTATATACATAGTCATCATATGTAGATATAGTCTTCTCTCTTACTGGAACATAAATGGATTCTGTCGAACATTTATTATCAATAATAGCCAAAAACTTTTGTCTATAATTTGCTGGTACATATAGCCGCCACGACGGTTTTGAATTATATCGCTTTCCTCGTATACAACATATATGTGGCAATCTAGGCGATATTCCACCATAACATCCTGTGGCTAATAATAAAAATCTAATATCTTCCAATAATTGTCTAGAAACTGAAGCCGCAACTACGTTGTATCGAGAGATTGATCCATCACCCATCCAGTATCCAGCGATAAAACCACAAGCCATAGATTTAGTAAATTGTTCTAATCTGTATATTTTTTTAGTAGAAGATCCTACTCCTATTATTTTTTTGATAAAATCACAAACTATCCTACTATTAACACAAACTCGTAATGTATTGTCCCCTTGTCTTGGATGAAAATGTGATTTTAATCCAAATACATTTTTTATAGCTGTTGCGAACCTGGTCGCCCTATCCTGTTGTGATATATTAAACGCAATTTCCATCTGCTTGCCTTCTGCCCCAACACTTCCATCAGCAGCATAGCAACCAAGAATCAATCCAAGATCATAGCTCGATTCGATATATCTAGGAACAGATGACTTAAATTTTTGACCACGTCTGTAATACTTTGTGCTCGTCTGACTTTTGGCAACAATATCCGTATGCACAGCCATAGATGGCATTGGATAAACATAGTCTTTACCATCATAGTTTTGTTCACGATAGTTATCGCAAAATTCACACAAATCGAATCTACAATAATCAATTAGTGAAGGTCTAGGTATTGATAACATAGAACCAACAACCAATTTATCTGCACGAATAAATTCCTCTCCATTCCAAAATAAATGATTCGGCGTGACACAAATAGTGTCATCATTGCCCATCTTGATATTTATCATATCCCCGACATACCGCCGATATTTTCTTTGTGTCACCGACCTGTATTGTCCAGTATGAGATAAAACTTGATCGCCGACATTAACATCAATTATTGGTTTGACACCAAGCTTTGTGTGAACAACCAGGTCTTTTGACGCACATGCCCCATACTCCATAAGATATATATTTTTTGGAAGAGTAGCCTTAGCATGAGCCAATTGCCTTTGATCCAACAAACCATCTGGTAGATGAGTGTGTGGAATTCTAATAATACAATAATCTTTATAGTTAAAACCATCTGGTACTAAATTGTCTCCACCAAAAATCTGAGATATCTTATCTTTATCGCCTTGACTACAAATAATATCTTGCCACATCGCATATTTTTTAGCGAAATGATTAAATGCATAATAGGCAGTACCAGAGTACACAATTTGGTTACCGTGCATCTTATGATCATTGGTAGTCAATTGTGTTTTAACATCAGAAGGTAAATCAAGTTTAGCTAATTGTTTTTCAAACGCTAATTTCTTAGCTTCCTCAACAGGAGTTTTGGCTGTGGCTGCAAAACCACGAACCACAATATCAAACACATCTTCAGGAATGGACGCAAACTCGTCGGCGATAACTACATTAGCCCTAAAGCCCCTGATCTTCGTGCCATCTCCCATTGGCAGCGCATAGATAATTGAATCCCCTATCTTGAAATAACAAAGGTCAACGCTCTGTCTCGGTCCAGATTTCTTTCCGCCACCACAAATGTTTCTTAGAATTGGGGACTGGCTCCAAATAGTATCAATATAGTTAAACACCAATCTAGCCTGTCGCAAACCAGCACCGACAATTACAATTTTTGTTCCTGGATCAAGTAGTGCTCTTAAAACTGAATATACAGCAAGCATAAAAGATTTGCTGCCACCACGACAAGCAATTAACATTGGGAATGGACTATTCCACATTATTTGTAATATAGCAATTTGTATGGGGAATAAATCTATACCAAGAAGAACCTTTGCTGTCCATCCAATATATCGAATATCCAACATTCTTTTTACAATAACTCTGTCAAACGAATCTTTTGATTGTTTCAAATCTGTAAAAATATGTTTCTTAATTGTGGGTACGCGATCACGGAACGGAAACAAATGTCCATATTCACCTTGAATACCATACAGTAATTCTTGTAATGTAACCTTAGTTCCCAAGACAATTCTCCTGTGGTTTATCTTTTGGTTGCTGTTGAACCCAACGATCCTTTTCTACGCGAACCACCTCTTCGAAAATCATCTGTACAATTTTGCGACTACACGCACCTGCCGGAATAATATGCACACCATATTTGGCCGATAGATACATTAACCATCTTACCATAGATTTGCCAGGAACACCCTTAACAAATTGTGGTGGTGACAACTCTAGAATATCTGGAGTAAATAACGATTCAATAATTATGTAAGAATGTTTCATGTGAGACATGCGTTCCATTTCGGCTTCAAATGCGGGTCTTTTTTTACTGCTATAGTTTCCCCATAATTCAGAAAAAGCAAATTTGCGCTCAATCGCCAATATGTCGGTGTAGCCAACCAAACTGTAGTCACCTGTTTGCAAAGTATCTATAATCATACCGGCGCATCTTGGCGGACGACGATCTGGAACATGCGCAGTAAATGTCCAACCATATCCCTCTTGTTCTCTAGTGTCTTTTATCACGGTGTAACTAGGAAGTATAAGTCTTGGCATAACAATTCATTCTACTCTCTTGTCAGTATTTTCGTTATATCTTTGACTCAATTAACATGTCACAATCATGTGTAACCATGCGATCAACCAATTCACCCAGACAAATAGTCGGCTTCCATCCAAGTACACGAGCAGCCTTGCTTGGATCAGCATGAAGCAAATTTACATCTACCGGTCGATAAAACTTTGGATCAATAACAACATAGTCTTTATAATCTAATCCAATAGAACCGAACGCTATTTGTAGAAATTCCCTAACTGTGTGAGTCTCGCCATACCCCAATACGTAATCATCTGGTTCTGAATGTTGCATCATCAACCACATTCCTTTGACCATGTCTTCAGCGTGGGACCAATCTCTCTTGGCCTCAATATTACCGAGAGACAATGGGCGTACATCAACATCTTTAATTGGGTGACCATCATGAGTATCCATCCAATTTTGTAGCGTAGCCACATACCTGGTAATCTTACGAGTAACAAATGTTTCGCCACGACGTTCACTCTCGTGGTTAAACAGTATTCCAGCACAAGCGAAAATACCATAAGCCCGACGATAAAGGCCAACCATATGGTGAGCATATAGCTTCGCAATAGCATAAGGTGAATTTGGGTTGAATGGGGTGCCTTCATTCTGGGGTGCAACATCGGTATCACCATATAATTCGCTGGTTGATGCTTGATAGAACTTACTGTGTGGAGACGATTGACGAATAGCTTCCAGTATATTAAGTGGTCCAACCGCATCAATTTGACACGTTGTAATAGGCTGATCAAAAGATGTTTTTACATGACTCATGGCAGCCAAGTTATAAACCTCATCTGGTTTAACACCCGATATAATCCTGTGCATACAAGAAGCATCTGTAATGTCGCCTTCTATTAATTCAAAATTTGGATTATCTAGGATATGTATTATCCGTTCTCTTGTGTCGACAGATGATCGTCGAATTAACCCATATACTTTATATCCTTTATCTAGTAAGAACTCAGAAAGATAACTACCATCCTGTCCTGTCGTGCCAGTAATAAATGCCGTCTTAACCCTATCCATTTACATTTCCCTTCATTCTTGCACTTTCACGCGCCTCTTGTTCGGCAGCAATCATTTTCTCCACATCTTCTGACAATTTTCGCACCTTAGCATTACCATCCGAAATGGTCAAACTCTCTATCTCATTCATACAGCAATTTTTGTATTTTTTCTCACTACCACACAAACACGGCCAGTTACGACTCCATTTAATTCTTTTCCGAGTAATCGGCATGGTAATGCCCCTGATCCGCCTATCCAGACTACGGCGTTCCGATAACTTTATGCTCATACTCAACACCCCTTTCCGCTGCTATCAATCTCGCATCCATTTCCCAACAATGCCGTACGGCAGCCCCTCGTCCTTTGTTTTGCGCACAAATTGCTTGATCGTGTAACCCAGCAACCCGGAACAGATCGACTAATCTATTAAAATATGTGTGATTGTTGGCCACATGTTCAATACTGGATCGTATTTTCTCAAAACCCCGTTGTCGATCATCAACTAATCCGATAACTTTGTTCATAAAATCAGTAGTACTAGTAGCAACGGTACAGTGTCCTTCCAGATATCTCGATATCAATGGATTGTCAGATATTTGTACTCCACCACACAAAGGAATCATGAATGATCTTTCATTAACATGTGCCTGAAGACCAATCTGTCGTTCTGTATGAACGTTTGGACATACTTTAGCCGTAGCATATATGTGAGCTAATCTGGAGCAGTTACCAACCAGTGGTCCATTGTAATTCAAGCCAGCAAGTTCCCAAATGTTATCACCAAATGCCTGATAGGAATATCCAAGTAAATCAAGTCGCTTAAATAGTGGCTCAATTAGATACCGCATTATATCATGTCTGTGGTTAAAGTTTGCAACCATAGCCACATCAGTTAGTATTGAGCATGTTGGTGGTAACGCATCAACCATATTCCCGGCAACCGGCAAGAACAGGACATCAATGTCGTTATGATTCCAATCACACATATATTCAGGCCACAAATGTTTTTCTAAGTGCGTGTGAACTACAACAGAATCTATGTCTTTGACTGTATGTGGTTCATCTTCGTGGGCAAATTCATATGGTTCATCGATAGTAAGATTTCTTGGATTCAGTGGCAAAGCATCAAGAAACGCGGTCACCTGATTATCATTTATGACCCGAATAGGTAGCTGTCTCACCCCATACTTGGAGGAAGTCATTATTAATCGAACACCATATTCCTCTATCAGCTTTCTACATCCAAGTTTAGTCTTGGGATCACAGACATACACTTTCCAGCCCAAATACCGTAAAGCATCAACATAACCGCGTTGAATCATACGGGCTGTGGCTCCTGGCCTTGGAATGTAAAGTGCTATTTTATTCATCATTTTCTCCAAAATCAGTCTCTGCATCCATAATAATAGGTTCTACACTTCCATCTGGAAATTCAGCAGGTTGTCGGAATTCTTCCTTAATGTCTTCGGAAGCAAGCCTAGTCAGTTCAGCGAAACGTCCTTGTCTATCTCTATCTTCTTGCGAATGCTGCAATTGACCCACTAATTCAATAAAAGTTTCCTTGCCACCTCTCAGTTCATCGATACGATCTTTACGGGTGGCATTCAAGCTATTGTAAATTTTTTGTCTCTCCTTAATAAGCGAGTCGTGACGATCATGAACACCCTTAAGATATTGATACTTATCCTTCAAGTCTCGGTGCCGCATAAGTCGTTCCCTGATTGTATCCTGATTCTCCCCTTCTTTTTTGGGGTGTTCAACCTCCCACGTCTGCATATCACAAATTTCTCTTTGAAGTGAACGTATTAGAATTAATTGTCTATCTATTAAAATCCTCTGTTTCAGGAAATCATCCACCTGCATAAATTCACTAACAACGATATCTTCAAATTGACAACACAAAAGTCCAAAATCTTCTACATATATATTAACTTCATCTGGCTCAAACTGTTTTTTTATTGTTAAAAACATATGTGTTTTTTTGAATTGATCTCTAAACCAATTGGCCTTTTCTGTATTAGTGAGTCCGTGGGGTGGAATATCTAACATAGAACTATTCATAGATGCTATATCAACTATATGTCCAGGCTTTTTTGTGTCACCCAGAGCCCGTCGTCGCCTACCAATAGTATCCATGGTCCAAGTATATCCACACTCCTGCGCCAATCGTTGTTGAATTTTTTTGTCTGAGAGACCCTGTTTGGCACAATCTTCCAACAATTTTAGTGCTACGGGATTAGAGGATAATCGTTTATTTTTAGTTTCAGACATGATCACCTCTTTGGCTTAAAATTTCGGTGACTTGTTGTTGGACTTCTTGGGCCAATGGACTACGAACCCTGTTGTATCCGAGCATCTCTTCGAACGGCTCCCGCAAATGACTAGGCATTCGTTCCCTAATATATAATAAGGTTTCATCTCGCAACATGTATTCTACGGGATCAGCACTGATAGTCGAAGAACACAGCAAAACGCCCTGTTCTGCAATATTACCCCCATCAAGCGGCAGGGCATTGACTAAATTCATTCGTGTAAAAGCTAGCCCTGAGCTAGAAATATCCGATCCAGGACGAAAATATTTGTCTCTTTTAAGGTTTTTCAAGCGATTAGTAATGTGCCGAACAAGATAATTCTCAATCGGCCCTATTGTGGCATCATACCTATCCATGGCTTCTAAGCACATACACCATATTTCTTGGTAAACATCACTGGTTTCATAATATGCAAATGCACCGTTAGCGCTACGGGATTTAGCCAACCGTTCGATAACCAAATAGGCTTCTTTAAGAGTTTCCTGACTTATTCCCATCCTCTGTATCCTTTGTGGTCGCTTCCTTGATTATCTGTGCTCCAACGGTCGGTTCTGGATCAGGAATAGCTAAATCATCTATCGCCTTAGCGTTAGCGTGATCGCTCCCACAAGTCACCAGACGACACTCTACTTTTGTTTTCTCATCTCGCATTTCTATCACCCTCAAAATTATACACAACTAGTCCGATAATATCATCCCCCATATATATAGGGAGTACGTTTCCGGGAAAATGTTCCATTTTTTTTATTTTTTTGTGCGAACAGACTTATGAGTTGTATGTATAATGGGGCATGGAAAGATTCGTGGTAAAGAAAAATACATTGCCCTATGTCCACCAGTGGGCAGTTATCGATACAGAAACTGGTTATAAAATAGGCGAATATAGGACTAAATACTCTGCTGAATTAGCCCGTAAGCGATATGAACAATACGGATTGCCCAATAGTCAGAATGATACCACACCGAAAATAGAGGACGCCATACGGGCTGCGTGCAAGCGTATGAAACAACCAGAAGGTGATCCACTACCCAGGCCACCGAAACATTCCAATAAACGACGAGTGGAGTTGGATTAATGATTAAATTAATTTATGGAAAATTTGAAAATATCCCCGCCACGAGCATCGGCAGGGTAGATTTAATAATTTCAGACCCACCAGATAACATAGGTCTAAAATATGATGGATTCATAGATCGTCAACCAGCCGAAGAATATGAAGCGAATATCCGGCTCTGGCTCACAAGAATGGCTGATTTAACAGATGGACCCATATTTTTCACCTTCAACGAAAAATGGACACGAGTTGTAGAAAATGCCATAGAAGAGATTGGTATACCACTAATTCAAAGATTACAGTGGTACTACACATTCGGGCAAGATCAGACAAGTAGGGGAAAGTACGGTTTGTGTCATCGACCAATTTATTGGTTAGGTTCAGACTATATTCGACCAGAGCAAATAAAGATACCTAGCGCCAGACAAGCAAAGTATAATGACAAGCGAGCATCAAAAGGTGGAAAACTACCAGCTAATATTTGGGAGTTTCCTCGTATCTGTGGAACGTTCAAAGAAAGGAGAAAACATTGTCCAACTCAATTACCAGAATCTCTGGTGGAACGTATTGTAAAAGGCCATTGCCGCCCGAATGGTCGTGTGCTCGATCCGTTCCTCGGTTCTGGGACCACGGCTATAATCTGCCAAAAACTCGGACCAGATTGCGTCGGAATAGAAATAAGTGAACCATGTATTCAAAAAACGGCCGAAATTTTAGGTATATTAGAAACTGATATTGGATAGATATGATGTCCTGTGCCATAAATTTAACTAATAAAAAATTTGGGAGATTGGCTGTTATCCGAAGGGTAGATAACGACAAATGGGGCAATTCTAAGTGGTTGTGTCAGTGCAACTGTCCAAATAAAAATCAAATAATTGTTCTTGGTTCTAATCTTCAGAGTAATCATACACAAAGCTGTGGATGTTTATGGAAAGAAATAGCATCTGCTTGCCATACGAAACATGGTCATCGTAATGATAAAATTTATGCAATATGGGCAGCAATGATTCAACGATGCACTAATCCAAATAACAAACAACAAAAAAACTATGGTGGTCGAGGAATTACTGTCTGTGAGGAATGGTTAAAATTTCCCAATTTCTTTGCAGACATGGGAAAACAACCCAAGGGCTATACTATAGAACGTATAGATAATAACAAGGGATACTATAAAGATAATTGCACATGGACTACTCCCCAAAAACAAGCGAGAAATAGGCGCAATAATCTTCGTGTAACACATAACGGGAAAACACAACTTTTGGTGGAATGGTCAGAAGAAACTAAAATTCCCTATAAAACTTTATATGCACGAATTTATCGATATGATTGGTCTATCGAAAAAACATTAACAACACCTGTGGTCCTAAAAAAAAGGAACTGGAGACATGTCTGATAGCGTAAGCGATGGGATACATTTGACCAAAGATTATTACAAAGATTTTTTACCAACAGATTTGCAATGGACAGTAACCAGTGTTGCGACTGATTTTACACTTTACGACCTGTTCCGCTTAGTATATCATGCCAATCATATGATCCCAGGTATTTTTGCAACCATGGGTATGCTTGAGTTTCATGCATTCTGGGATCAAATTAATCTAGATCGAGACCAAGATGACATCAACGATATTACATATCTGGAACTTTATTGGCATCCAGACTACGATACTCGCATGACCAAACAAACAGGCAAATCAACCGATCAACCAGTTGGCAATTGTCCCATGATGGATAATGGATACAATTATTGGGACCATCCAAAAATTTGCGACCTATCCAATCTGATGGGGTTTCACGGGGTAGGACCAGGTTGCCCCGCAAAGAGTTGTGATTTCCATGAATGCGGCGATGACTGCCCCAAAGACCAGGGATATGCAATAGAGTTCACTCCGCTGAATAATCTTGCCCATCTACCTATCCGTATTTGTCCAGAAGTTGAGTTCTTCCCACCATATGTTGAGTCTGACCGCGAATTTCACCGCACCGGGTTCCAATTAACCATTGACCCTACACTGTGGTGTTTCATTACCAGTATATTTTGGGAACTTACATTTGCCGGTCTAACTCCAAACGATGTTGCTGATCATAGTAAAAAACTTCACGACAGTATGGATGAAGCTAAGAAACATTTCAATAAAAACCATGACGGAGAAATTGATGACGAACCCATCAGTTGAACAAGACACTTTGGAGCAATTGCTAAAATCACCACCCGAAACTCTAATGGAATTAGCGAATACGGTTGGCGCTGCCGTTCAGCTTAATACAAATCCGAATTATTCGCTACAAGATAAAATCAACATAGCCAGTATCATGTTAAACCATGCCTATATGGCACTCGAACAGTGTGGGTGTGTGATTAGCACTGTTGTTGTTAGCGCGGGGGCAAAAGGGCAAGCTATTTCTAGGTATCAATCAGGCAACAGTTGGAGTCAATTGCAATGAGCAATTATTCGCTGTGGAGACAAATTGAATGGCCTACGTAAAAGAAGACATAGATAGGTGGTTTGATTATAGTTATCTACCATCGAAAAGATGGATTTATGTGGGTTCTCACAATGCCGAGACAGAATCGGGAGAGGGTGAGTCTGGAACTGATTGCCAAATGGCAGAGTTTTTGCTAAAGGCCATTCTACACCTTAATCAAATATCATCCAAACCAATGATGATACATATGAATAATTTGGGTGGATCGTGGTATCATGGCATGGTTTTATATGATGCTATAAGGGCTTCAAGAGCCCATGTATATGGAATATGTTGGGGTTATGCTGCCAGTATGGGGTCTATAATAATTCAAGCATGTGATACACGAATTGTAGCCCCCAACTGTACTTTTATGATACACGATGGGTCTGAAAATCTTAGTGGTAGCTGCAAAGCTATTGAAGCATGGGCAAAATCTGCCGCGAAAACACGAAAACAAATGTACAATATCTATTTCAGTAGAATGAAACTTGCCAAGCCCCGCATCACACTCAAGAGGATTGAAGAATTGTGTTCCCATGATACTATATACACAGCAGACGAAGCTGTTAATCAAGGACTTGCCGATTGGATACTTGAAACATTGGATGACCCTTATGAATATCATGCAACAGATAGCCAAAACGCTAAATGGCAATCTGGTATGAAACTTGGTAAAAATATCACAGTAGAAGAAAATGGAGATAGTGACGAATGATGAATCTATGCGAATATCAAAATAGGGCTCGTGATACTGCCATCTATTTAGATATTCCAAATACTAGAATGCTATATCCAGCCCTGGGTATTGTGGGAGAATGCGGAGAAGTTTCTGAAAAGGTTAAGAAACTCATCAGGGACGATGGTGGGGAAATGACGCCAGACCGCGCTGTGGCAGTTGGAAAAGAATTGGGGGATTGTTGTTGGTATTTAGCAAACATCTGTTGTGATATTGATTTAGAACTTGAGATGATGTATGCAATGTGCGGTTGCTCAATTACACAACACATGCGTATTCTAACTTTACCCCAACTGGTCATACATCTGCATCGCCATGCCACCCTTATTGCCGGAGCATTGGAAATTTTATACTATGAATATGGTGGAGATATTAGACACATTAACAGGTTCCCAGAAATTCCGAATAGTTTATCGAACGTGATAGCGTGCATTGAAGAAATAGCCCACCGATGCAATTTGACTCTTGAAGAAATTTGTGCAGCCAATATTGAAAAACTCTCTATTCGTAAGCAAAAGGGCACACTGAAGGGTTCGGGCGATGACAGATGATCTACGACAAATCCCCGATTTTCCACAGTGTCTTGCCGATGCAAAAGGGAATATCTATCGTCAATACAATAACGGTAAACTGCATAAGTTATCACAGCGGTCTGATAAGTATGGATACATGACCATCAGGATCGTTCAAAGTGTGGTATCAGAAATTGTGCTACACAAAATCTGGAAATAGCATCACTGGTGTATAATTATTACAGAAGTCCTCTTTTCACCCAGAAAGTGGGTAGTGAATGATAGAGGTGGTTTGGAATATCCTTAGACACAACAATAGGTTCTTGCTAGCCCAAAGGTCGATTCATGACTGTGCTGGTGGGACGTGGGTATTTCCTGGTGGCAAAAGAGACCCAGAAGATCGAACAATAATAGATGCTGCTCGAAGAGAACTAAATGAAGAAGTTGGGATTGAAGGAACACAATTTGAACAATTGTGTAGTATGCACCTGGACAAATATCATGTTCAGGTTTTTTATTGCAATAAATGGCATGGCAACCCAAAACCAGCATGTAGTGACATAATTGGAGTTGGCTGGTTTACACTAGCAGAAATGTATGCACTTGGGAAAAGTATCGCTCCATTTATGAATAATAGTCTTATGTATCTAGCATATTTAATACAGCACTATGATCACCATCCGAACGAATGGCGCCAACGGTTGGGAGAATGTGATGAAAATGGCTAAAGTATTCAAACCCGAATTGGTACGACGATTCGAGCTACTATTATGGGCCAATACGCCCAAGAACTGGATAATTAAAACTACATATGTTCAAAATGTATTATATGTTTCTGCTATTTTAGAAATACACACCCGAGAACTAACAATACAGCACTACCAAACAATACGTCGCCATTTTTCTCTTGATGTTATTAACAATCGAGTAGAAGACCTTTGGGGCTTGGCCACTGACTGTGTGGATGAGATGAAAACCGATCCAATCAACTAGATCGAATGGAAACAACATGAACCAAGAGAATGCGCTAGCCCACAAAATAGACAACCCAGACCTGTTAATCGTTGCTGGGTCTCGCCTATATGGAACAGATACATCAAATAGCGATTATGACTATCGTGGTTTTGTGGTACCACCTTTCGAATATCTCGCTGGACTAGATAGATTTGAACACCGAGTCATCCGAGACCCAGACACAATAATCTACTCCCTTCAACGATTTATCGAACTACTAATTATGGGCGACCCAATCTGCTATGAAATCCTATTTGCCCCTGAAACCAATATCATCGAACGTACTGCTATAGGCGGCATCTTACTTCGCAGTCGAGAACTATTCGCCTGTAAGCGATTCGCACGCCGTATTAGCGGATATGCCCAGTCAGAATGGCGCAAGGTCACGGGCACCCAACTAGTACCAGTTAAACGCACACACAACGAAGACGAAGTCGTCGAAGATATTCGCGCCGTATTCCATCCGCAGAAGGAAGAGATGGATGAAATAATACGTCTATTGTTCATGCAACATCCGAGAGAGACCAGGCCCGCCAGACGCAAACTGGGGGCGAAGCGTAAGGCCCAGATTGAACGCCACGGGTATTGTACATCTAGTGCCTGTCATACTATCCGTCTTTTAGGACAACTGAGAGAACTCATGCAAACAGGCAAACTTACATTCCCACGTCCTCAAGCAAAACGACTCTTGATGATCAAGCGTGGTGAGTTACCATTCGAGAGGGTAAAGAAACTCTATGAAGACGCTAAGGAAAGAGCGGATCACGCGACAGAAAACACCGATCTGCCGATGAATGCACCGATCAAACAGATAAGAACTATGTACCACGAAATCGTAGCCCACACCGTATATTGTGATAAACGCTTCAGGGACTATGCCGAAAAGTATAAAGAGCGGTGGGAAAGGTGGTAGTAATATGCCTAAGCTAATTGATCTAACAGGAAAAAGATTCGGAAGACTAATTGTAATTAAACTATCCGGAAGAAATAAGCATGGACATTTAAGATGGTTGTGCTTGTGTAGTTGCAAAAAAGAAGTAGTTATTTTGGGTATAAATCTTAGAAGGGGTGATACTCAAAGTTGTGGGTGTCTAAATAAGGAAAAAATAGTACAAAGGTCAACAAAGCATGGTTATGCTAAAAGAAAAGAAAAATGTAAAACTTATTCAATATGGCATGATATGATACAAAGATGTACCAACCCAAATAATAAAAGATATAAACGTTATGGTGGCAGAGGGATCACGGTCTGTGCACAGTGGATGAAATTCATCAATTTCTTGAATGATATGGGTGAGGCACCAAAGGGGCACCAGATCGACAGAATGAATAATAATAAAGGATATTTCAAAGCAAACTGTAAATGGTCAACACCAAAACAACAACAAAGAAACAGGAATAATAATCACCCAGTGACATATAACAATAGAACTCAATGCGTCTCAGCTTGGGCTGAAGAATTCAACATTAATCCAGGAACTCTTTTGGGTCGCCTTAATCGTAATTGGTCAATTAAAAAAGCTTTGACCATTCCTGTGAAAACAAATGGCTAAATTAAAACTAGAATGTGAGTGGTGTGGTAAAACTTTCAAAAAAGATTGCAAGAGAATTACCCAAACAGAGAAACTGGGGAAAAAACATTGTTGTTCAAGAAAATGTGCATCTGCCCTAGCCAACGAACCCCGCAGATGTGAACCTACTACAGCAAACGCTGTCAACACAAGGAAAGATAAAGAAAAATTTCCAGAAAAAAATCACGCTAGATACCTCGTGAGACAAGCAATAAAATCAGGCCAACTCATTCCATTAGGGGAATGTGAAATTTGTTACAAACAAGATGGAATCGAAGCTCATCACGTAGATCATTCAAAACCGTTTCTATTATTGTATCTATGCAAAGATTGTCACCATACAGCAGACATGTCGGTCGACAAATGGGAAGATTTAGCCACAGACTATTCTTAGTATATGATATAGTGGTAACAGACAGCGTTTATAACTATCCCATTATTCATGTGGATTAAACGATTGCGTTGCGTCCTTGTTGTATGGTAGCCTATAGTCGCTCAAATCGATATCTACTAATGCTATTTTTGTACTGCCAGTCGGTAAGGTATGGTAAATAAATCTAACTTCAACTATGTACTTATTACAAACATATGCTACAAACGCTTCTGCATTAGCTCCAATTGAGTCTCGCCACCCCGGCAAAAGGGCTATCCCGCGACACTCATTTATTACGGCGTTCAAATCACGCTTCATACATTCGGCATACGATAGTTCTAAATAACTACCGTGTTCGGATGGATTCCAAATTGTAAATCCCTTTTGACGAAGCAAACGGGCGACCTTGGTAAACATTGGCTTATTTAGGTCTGGATAGCCGCGCATTCCTCCCGCTAAGTAGAAATCATACGTTTTATTACTGCGCAAAAACTTAAACATACATTCCTCCTAAGTTGTGTGCTTCCGTGTTCCTGTTCTAACAATATTCTTTCCATTCATTCACCGCAGCCTCACTAGCACATCGTACAATCTGTTTAACATCACATTTGTAAAATCCTGCGCAGCCAAAGCTATTGATTTCCAGCAGGTATACTTCGCCCTCTGATTCGGCTATATCTACCGTATAGCATCGGTCAGGTTGCCACTCTTGGGCAGCAATCTTACTGGCCAGACACAAAGATGGGGTTGACCAGCCCTCCTGTTCTATCGGCAAATATTGACAGCCAGTTACAACTTTTCCATCACAGATTACAAAGCGCCACTCGATTGTTATTTCTTTCTCTGGAGCTACAACGACCAACGTATCTGGACCAACCGTTTCGATCAACGTTTGGATTTTGTCGCGTCCTTCTGGTTCTACTACATATCCAGTAAAGGGCTTAGCACCACTACTCGGTCGTATGAAAAGGGGTCGATTGAAGTTGCTTACTATTAACCCGTCCCATCGCCTCAACAAATCACCCACTGGAAGCATCAGATAATCTTTGTTCAGTAAGTGCCCACCAAGATATGCATAATAAGTACTACATTTCATATTGTCGAAATTACAATAGGCACCTGGCACAAATACAGTTCGTTGTATTTGTCGCACAAAATCTATATCACCATAACATACAACACGGAGGTGTGGATTTTTCAAATCCAAAAAACTGCCATCAGTATCACCGTGTACTCCAGCAATTCGAAGAAAATCAATCTTGCGTACCAAACTGTGCTCTGTCTCTATCGCTCGCATACCCTGGCGACGAACCTCTGCTATCATGGGGCGTGTATCCACACCATCCATATTAGTTTGTATTAACCAAGCCGGTTTCATGTTAACACCTCATTTAACACAAATCTTATACCACTAATCCGTGCTTTCCTGGCAGCTATTTTCTCATCATCACCCTGGTCTCTGTAGAACTTATAAAGTCCAGCTATTACATCTCGATCCTTCATGACACACCAGTCCATCTCTTCTGTGTCTAGCGGAGAGTATCTACACATACGCTCAATTCTGATACATAGGTCTGCGAACATCTTATTGGATTCGGTGTATTGGTATTCAGGCATCTCTCTCAATTGTCCATTTACGACAGCAGTAATCAGTCTTCTTTCGATGGTCTGCGTCCAGGCCGATATACCGTCCACTCACGTTCACACCGACAACAGTAATAGTCAGCTTCTTCAGGATAACCATTCAGCCAATCTATATACGATATTGAACGCATCCTTAATACAGTCCAGCATCGCCAACGATGGTAAATGACACACCAAAATATCTTAAGAAACTTTCCCATTACTCCTGTACCTCTCCATCCTCTATGATAACTGAACACTCACTACCCTTACTCACCCTCTCACACCAAATCTGTGCATCGGCCTCTGCGGCCATGTCAGCTACCATCGCCAAGTTTTTGTTGTCCAATAGTGATCCTTCCCGTATCAAAATAACTCGCAATTTTGGATTCATGGCCAAACCCATAGCAACAGATATCTTAATTTGTTGAGATGTTGAGCACTGGTCAAATGGAATGTCTTCAAAAGTAACTCCATCATCATCTATCGCCAATCCCTCGATAGGAAACTTAGCTTTGCATAAAGCCTTCTCTTTGTCTGTAGTAATTTTGGTCATTTGAGAACTCAATGAGCCAGATTGCTTCCGTAGTTCAACCAATTCCTTATCAACCAGAGCATATGCTGCATTACTGCGTATTTTAGCATTGACACTTTCTGCTTCGGCCATCTGAGCATTGATGGATTGCGCATCCACTTTCTTCGCACCCTGAAGAGCCTTCGTCTTCTGGGCAATGCTCTTGGTTAATACTACAATCCTCTTCTGAAGTCGCTCTAGCTCATCTGTTTCAGCATTAATCGCGCGTTGGGCAATATCTAGTTTTTGATTGTGCTCAAGAGCCTTCGCATAATCATCGCCCAATTTTTGTACGGAAACTTCTTTGTCTGGCACCCCGTCATATTTGGTGTTACCCTCCAGACGACTTTTAAGGTCTTTGCCTTTCCTATTAACCATAGTCCTTTCGTCAAAAAGCTTCTTGTGTTGAGCATCTAACTTGTCGAAGTCCAATCCAACTAACTTCTTCAGAACCTCAACCCTCTTCGTGGCATCCATCTTCGAAAACTCTAGCGGATCAAAAGTTAGTTTCCCCACCAACTTGTCAAGCATAGCCTGGGGTGATGGGAACGTAGCCCCATCCTTACTTTTAACCACAAGGTTCGTACCCTTGGCAGTGAACGTCCGAGTGACTTGAATATCACCCAAATCCAAAACCACACGAGCCTTTTTCTGTCCTGCACGAATTGGCTTGGCAGGAAGACTCCCTGCTCCGTTAAGGGCATATTCGATAGAATCTAAAACACAACTTTTACCTTGTGAATTATCTCCACCAACAATTACCAAGGAGCCATCTGGCGCCACGCGGATGGCTTTCAGATATTTAATGTTCTCTGCTTCAAGGGCAACAATCTTCATTTATTTACTCCGTAACAAGTTCCATATCACTAGGAGAGAACTGAGTCGGACGATTCAGTTGCGGACGACCCTTCCCAAAATTGACCATGACAGAACTGACCCCCGCATCAGATTCTGTAATTCCAGTAATCTTTGCTGTCTTACCAACAACTTTCGGGCAAACATCGCACTTCGTAACCCTAACCATATCACCAATCTTCATACTACACCTAACCTTTCTTTCTCATCGACCAACGTAAACACCAAAACAACCAACCAAATCCAAATCCATATTCAGTACGTCCACTACCAATAAATCGTGGTTTCCACCAAATTGGCTTGCCATAACCAAGCCATATTGCAATGGACCAATTGTGTAATCGCAACCCCATCACAAAGCCCTTGGGGTATTCTTTATCGTATCTGAATATAAATCGTTTCATTTACCAACCCTTCAAAGCCTTAATAGCCTTAGCAATGGATATAACACTATCGGCAGCTATGCTTCTTTGTGTTTTATCTACACCGTAACCAATAGTTGTTTTTCCTCCCGCTGTATTTCGACTAATAGGCACAGATGCTTTCATCTTTTCCTCTGGGTCGGCACAAGCAATATTCAACTGAGCCAATAAATCTGGGTAACCAACAGACCCTTCTAACGTATACACTGGAGCTTTCAATTTCATATCTTCAGCCTTTTCTTCAAAATCACACGACACACATTGATACCCATTTGGTGTCCTATTATTATTGTGTCTTTCAACTAAATCGCCACGCTCATTTCTATGACCATCCCAATAGTTTTCATAACGCAATAAGAGCTTACCACACAGAACACAATGTTTCTTATACCTAGTATCATCTTTGTGTCTTTGCATTAACACGCCACCTCACAATCACCACTATTTTCTCCTATTGGTTGTACAAAATCAGGTGCCTGCCGCATGGCTTCTTGCCAAAACTCCTCACCCAAAACCTCGGCCAAATATTCATCAATCTTATTATCTTCGGTCTCGGAACCAGCCATTGTTTTGGTAGCCAAATTTGCTGCTTGATCTTTTGGAATCCCACACTTAATAACAGCAATAGTTTCTTTGCCAGAACCTATAGTCGGTATCAAATGTATATAATCTAATTCTTCTTCAAAATATAGTCTGGATGTTTCGGGCATACTAATATGAATGGTCGGCCCAACGCCACAATCATCACATCCATGGTTCATTTGAAAAACATACCAACCACCCGGAGCTTTAAGTTTATACATTTTACTACACGCCATACATCCACATTCACACATTGGTCTATCCAATCAATAACAAAATTATCTGCCATCATATTTTACACCCCTTCGGTGTCGTGCCATATCCCGCACAGCTTCGCAATCTGGTAACTTAAAACTGTGATTACAAACACTACATTGCATCTCTCTATCATCCCCAGATAAAACCATGGGTTCTAATATTTGTTCAATCGGCCAATATTTTGATCTACTAATGGGCAATCTGTGCACATGAACACATCTCGGACAAGTCTCGAAACACAGTAACTTATGCATCAGGATCAAACTCCCCACTATCCGCAGTCTCTTCTCTCTTAATGTTGTACGGTCGTGTCACCCGCTCTGCCTTTTGCCTCACGCATTCATCGCAGATAACAATCTGAAGCATCTCTTCAATACCGATCGGCATAGGATCAAAAACAGTGGACCCGAAATTACCTGTAGCCCTAAAGATTAAGCCATCATAAACTGGGGTAATGACTAAGGGATTGTCGGTACTCTCAGCATTCAAGACACGGTCGCAACAAAAACATCTCATTTTCGATCCTCCAGTGATTTGTGTACAAATCAGCAATCACTATTGTACTCCATTTGGTATCAAATCATATATTATACGGTTATATTCTGCTTCTGTCACCTCACGGCGACCACAACAAGGTGCTTTACTCAGTTTCCTAGAACCCTCACAATCCATAAAATATCGAACTATAAATATATTTGGTGAAATAGTCCCCGAAGACAATAGTTGGCTACATATACATGGATTTATTTTCTCGCTCCAAGTAACATATCCAAACGTACCCAACATACCTATAACCAAAAACACGCATATAATAAAAACAAACCAAAATCCACAATGCTTGATACCCATTTAGTACCTCCAGTGATTTATGTGCAAATCAACCATTACTTAATCTCGCCATGACCACCACATTGAGGTCCGCAATTCCTTCGAGTATATCTGATAAATCTTCTAACGGTATTCCATGACTCCAACCGTAAAAACGTACCTTACAAGTACGTTCATGCTCATTAAAATATATGTCACCAAGATTGTGGTTGCCATTCTCATCAGTGTAATAAACCACATAATGATAATTGATTGTTCTTTCTGCTATCGTAAACTTCATCAATCACCTCGTCCACTAGTACCAGGACACCCCGGAATCCTATCCATCCGTTCCTCTAAATCATCGATCCGCTTTTGTAAAGCAGCAATATTTCTCTTCAATTCCCTGAAACGAATATTGATTGTAGTTGTAGTATCCCCAAAATCTGCTTGAGGCTTACATCCCGGATCGTAAGGACTTCCAGCCATTTGTCTCTCCAGTATAAAAGTGCGAAGCTCTGAGAGCAGCACGATGCTGCTACCTTATTATACGTTCAACCCGACCCAATATTCCAATTAAATCAGATTATTTTGCTTTCACATCCTGGCCAATGATAGCTCTGAGCAGCGTCGGCCATATCTATTAAGTGCCACTTATAATTTTCATCTTGCAGCCAATCTATTGACCATGCTCCACCAATCGCTTTACCAACCTTACGACTGAGTTCAGACAACCAATCAACTTCATATGGGGGTTCAACATTCATATAACACAAATTGTCAAACCAAATCTGTGTAGATACCTTTGTGTCATAGAAAACTTCTGATGGCCAATAAGGGTGATGACACACCACTTGGTCATCTTGCACGAAATATCGTCGCTCCTTCACAATCGGCATATCACCATAAAAGGCATGGAATGCAGGTTTCGTTGGAATGAGTTTCCTAGCTATCCAACAATCGGTAGGAAAACCCATTATGTCCGCCATAACACTCTCTTCAACTAACCGCGCAACGTGGGACGGAACATCGCCTGGGACGGGAATATAGCACGTCTTCTTCCAATTGTGTTTGCCACTCAAATAGTCCGTACGTAAAAACAGTGGCCAGCCAAGCTTATTGCCTGCTTCTGTAATCTTAACAACCAACCCAACAAACCCCTTTGGTGTCTGGCCATCAAGAAGATGAGTTAGATCATCTCCAGTATATGGAATAATAATAGTTTCTGGTACCAGAATCCCAGTAGGGATACAAGGGAACCACCAAGACAATCTACTTCTGTTTTCAGGATTTTCTCGATTCATGATCAGTCTCCAGCTTGGCTATCTTGTTGCGGGCCTCCATGGTGTGGACAAGCCAAATACAAAGCACTTACCAACACCATCGGTTAATTCCATATGGTCCTTATTGCATCTAGCCATTATATCAATCCTTCTTTCTACACTTATTTGTAGGTATTATTTGCACTATACCAGACCCATAATCAAATTCCGCGACAGCCGAAGCTTTTAGTTCTATCCCATCCTCTTTTTCAACTATATCACCCACTTCTTCAGCCACATACAATGAAACGATTACTTCCATATTTATCCCCCCAATGCATGTCTAAAAATCCGCTTATACCACGGCACACAAGCGGTCTCTTTCCTCTTATACTCATGACAATTTCCTGAACGATTAAAGTCATAACATGATGGGTGGCTTCGATCACCAGTTATATAGTTTATTTCCACCGCTCTGTCGGGATGCCAACATCCAGTACCATACCCGTACCACTTACAATTTTTACACATTACTTTCCCATCCATAACTTATTCCTTCCTTATTCGTGTTTTCCCATTTACTAAATACGAAATAGCGGGTTGCCACTCTTGTGCAGCTTTATTATTTCTAGTTGCTGGTCTCTGGTTAGCTAGTGGAACCCCATCTGAGGTATCGCTGTGATCGTGGCTGTTGATTTTTAGCTCTTCGGATGCATAATGTATGGTCAGAATCACTGAGGCCCTTAAAGCGGTTGTTGTGGCGTCGGTAAATGTTGCCCTTCCTGGGATTGGTTTACGTTCCACTCGTTTCATGTTACGTGCCCGAAACTGTCTTCATCACCAAGTCGTAATTCTCGGCGATAGCCAATAAAGTGTCTCTTTCTTCTTTTTCCTGTTGTACTAGAGCATCCCACTTATCGGTATCTTGGTAAGATAGTATTTTAGCCTGGATTAGCGAGACGAGAACATTAGGGGAGAGGGCGTCTAATTCCCACGACTCTGTGCCAAATTTATCGGCATATCTGTTGAAGCGAGTGAGTTCTTTGTGAACCGTTTGTCAATATAGGCAATTTTCATTATTCTGTAGCCCCATTAATCATTTCTCGTATTTGTTCTGGAGTTTCTGCAAGCCATAACCCCTTGATATTTTCCCTGAACATATCTCTACAAACCAACCATGTTTTGAATATCTTCCCAGACGCTTTTCCAAAACGGACTATATGTTCAACCATTAATGTAAACTCATGGAGTGGTTCGTTTTCGGATGGTGCGAGTTGACTAGCATAGTGTTCCCGTCCATTACAAATTATAAATTTCGCATTCATAATCTTACTCCCTATTACAAAGTTTACACTTAACAGTAGTTGTAAATAACTGTACCACTCCCTTGCCTCGGCAATCTGGACAAACCAAATACGCAACACTGTCATCAGATTCAGTGGTTCTCGTCTTAATCACCTGACAAGAAGGTAGATAAAACCAACTTAGGTGTGGATCAGATAATGGGTCATCTTGTTTGTTAACCCAAACTCGTCCATTTATTCCTTCCGCACTCAATTGTTCATGCTTTTCGGGTGGTGTCAACACAACAAATTGTTTTTGAAATGAAGGTAAGTCAGGATTGGTAATAACAATTGTATCTCCCGGCTTGGGTATCAAGCTCTCCATTTTACTTACTCCTTTGTCCATTGGTTTTACTAGCTCGCAGGAACTAATATATACAAAAAAGGCACTACCATAATTATTTCCATACCTATCTTGATCAACTAACCAAACACGTTTCTCGTCATATCTACATAGGTTAACACCGGGAGGCCGTACCACTACAAATTCTTTCCCATATATATGATCTAGAGATTGGTCGGTAATTACCACCTTATCACCTTTGTTTGGTTTAATGTTCATGTTTTTATTTCTTTGGGAATACAGTCGCTATCTGTCCTTAATTCAAAATCATGCATAATAGAACAAATCTCCTTTTAGCGAGACACAGAAGAGTAGGTAAAGTGCGAAGCACTGAGTTTAAGACACTGGGAAAGTACGAGCTAAAAATACGCAATTACTATCATATACAATGAAAGAAGCTTCTATCCATCCATAGATTCCTATTAAATTTGTGTCTATGGCTTCGTCTCTGAATAAGTTGAAATTTTTAAGATGTATGATTAATGGAGATTCTGATAAATCCGGGATAGATAATCCTATAACCCTATTCTTTAGGGATGGAAATGTATAAATAGGCAAATCTGTATCTATGTCAAAATCATCAGGAACACATAAGCAAGTAATGCGGTATCTTTTAATCATCTCTGAAACAGATATATCACCGATATTTTGTCCAATAGATATATCTGTCCTATTTGTTCCAGCAGCTAACAACAATTTTACCATTAAATCATTAATTGATTTATAGAAATTTGAATGTATTTTTCTTAATCCGTCGTCGGTATCATCTGTCTGACGCCAACTATCACATCGTCCAATATCAGTAACAATCCTTCGCATCTGACATACATTACGTCCACGATTTGGAATAACTATCGGACACCCTGTGGTGTCGCACCAACCTACCATATTCCCATTGTATTTAATACCGTACTTATCCGGGACATTATAATCAGATATGTCATCTGTAATTAGACGAAAGGGGTGATGTGTAAATGGGAAAGTTCCACGAAACAATTCCGAAAACCTCTGTACAACATCAATACGTTCTGCTAACATTTTTCTCTCCTTAATAAAATTAGCCCAAGTCTGCCTCCGCAGACATTTTCCAAAACAGCAAGACACAAAAGGTAGATAAAGTGCGAAGCTCACGGGAGCTAGTCGTTACTAAAAGAATCTAAAACAACTCCCTCTTTTACCCCTGGCTCGGCGTTTTCAGCGATTAGGGTGCATTCCCAAGTTTCGTCAGCAATATTTATTCCATACATTATTTTTTTTGCTGATGCAAGGCTGGTCGAAGCGATGACGGCTCCGATACACTCGCCATAATCGATATCATCATTTCTAGTAAACAAATATAATTTCATATTTTTCCTTTCGCCTATACTACTGCCTTCGAAAGTGTATCTATAACTATTTTCATCGCTGATTCTAAATCCGAATGTAGTGCCTCCGCAGTAACAAGTTTTTGGAAATAATCAGATAAGGAACCCACAAAGCATTTCCCATCTGTGGTAGGCTTAATACTCGCCTTAACAAGATAATTTTCACCATCATATTTTATGGTAAATATCGCCCGCATTTCAGTTAGTTTGTTGAATAGCTTTTCCATTAATTGAATTCCCATTTTTCTGCAAGACACAAAAGGAGTAGGGTAAGGTGCGAAGCTCTGGGAGCATCTTCGGATGCTACCTTAGTCTATTTCGAGACAACATGCCACATTATGTTCATTAAGATTTTTCAATATATTCATTGGATCGAGGATGCGTCTCTTTTCGGCATCGAATACGACAACATGAGAACCGCCCTCTTTCCAAGCCAAAGCCGTTATCCATAAAATACAGTGTTTCTTAATTTGTCTCAGTGATGAAAATTTGACGAACCTGCATGGTATGTCATATATGTCTTCTAATAAATCTTTGAGTTCTTTACCATATAACCCGATTAAATGGGGCGGAACGGGTGATTGAACTACTAGTCTGGTAACCTTAAGGTGTGTCATTTCTCTAACCATAAAATATGACATGTCTGTTACCATGGCTACGCAAGCGATGCTACATCCGCATTGATCGAATTGTTGTACTAGTTTCAATTTTCTCATTGTTCAACCTCTTACGAGACACAAAAGAGTAGGGTAAAGAGCGAAGCTCCTGGGAGCAATCCTCTGGTTGCTACCTTAATTATACGTCCAACCACCCCAAATGTTCCACACTACCCACGATTTTTTTCGATGTTTTTAGTACCGATAAAACTGTTTTTGTAGGCGATTGAAAAGGGTGGTACCCCTTTGGGGGAGAAAAGGAGGGAGGTAAAGCGGGAGGTACAAGAAAGAGTGTATATGTTTTTTAGTAGGGAGTGTAGAAATTGGGCCTGTTGTGCCTCAAGCCCCCGCGTTATTGGACCTACCATCTGTTATCGGACTTTATTTATATTACGGGTATACCCCATCAGGGTTCTTCCCCATACACACCCTACTTATCGGACCAACAGCTTGCTCGACGAGCAAGAGATGTTATCAGACCATCCCGATACCTTACCCTATCCGACCCATGTGACACACGAGGTTATGGGACGTGAAAAATATTAGATTCGGTTCTTGCATCGGATCGGCAGATATGCTATAATTAGGTGTAGGGAAAACGAGGCGACTATCGGACGCGAACGGGAGAATGTGATGAAGACGCTTATCGGACTTACCTTGGCAACAACAATCGGTTCCTTGGTTATCGGCCTTCTCCTGAATCTTTCTTCTACCATTCAAGCGGCACTTAATAACGTGGTGCTTTAAGGGGAGAATCATGGCGGCAATGTTTATCGGACTAGGTATGTTGTTTGTTCTTGGGGCGATAAAGATTTGGTCGATTCTGGACGAAATGGGGAGCCTATAATGAACAAGACACTCGTGAAATATCGGACTTCGGATTATAGGTACAATCACTACGCAGTAATCCCGACATCCTACTTATCGGACTTGCTCCAGTGGCTAAGGTTATCGGAATCTGCGGAAATCGTTTCTACGACCGATAACGTAGATGGTGTGTTCAGACAGAGCGGATTTATTATTCCGACGAATTGGCCGAGTTATCGGAGTTGCTTGGAGTGTATCTGGTTATCAGACCTAATGGTAGCTCGCAGCCGATAAGGAGCAAACAATGTTCGGTAAAGCTAAGATTGAAATCCCGAGAAGCGGAAATATCGGACCCTCACAACTGGATGGAATATCGGACGTTATGGCCCTGGGTATGGGACGTATCGCGGCGATGACGTTATCGGAACAGGACGGGTACGTGGTTGTTACGTTATCGAACACACAGGTAAAGGTTATCGGACACGACACAACCACCGGCGAGATTGTTATAGGACGTTTGGTAAAGGGGCGATAAGATGACGAACATTCTAGTTATCGGCGACATCGTGCGTACCGAAACCGGACTCGACATGGTTATCGGATTCACACCAGAGAATAAGATCGTGCTGAAAACCAATGGAATATCGGACGAAGAATTCTTCAATGTTATCGGCAACTATGACGATATTGAAGGCAAGCTTACAATCCACAAACCATAAATTATCGGACCTTGGGCCTGAGTTATCGGGCCTTTCTCTTTGCGCGAACCAGAAACTTATCGGACG
>Ga0307378_10001660_pt1 | contig 35610 bp, 48 predicted proteins | sample UN1MG_FD_202238 | JGI IMG/M metagenome (GOLD analysis project Ga0307378, IMG submission 202238) | Soil microbial communities from Risofladan, Vaasa, Finland - UN-1 | ecosystem: Environmental > Terrestrial > Soil > Coastal area > Acid sulfate soil | place: Finland: Risofladan, Vaasa | collected... | reverse complement strand
CGAAAGGGGGACAATATGAAGACCGAATTCACTTGCCCGTCTGGTCACACGGTCCAGGCGACCGAACTTCATTCTTACGTTAGCTTGACCGAAGGGGACCTGAACGAAGGGATTACTTTCGCTTGCCCTGGCTGGAAGCGCGGCCATACCTTCACGCTGAAGAAGGCCGTCGCGTCGGGTATGTTCACGGAAGAAGAAGCCGCCAATATCCGCGCCGGCGGCGAACGGTATCGCCAGGACAACGAAGCCGCGGTCACGGCGTCGGGGAAGGCGAAGTGAAGGCGTTATCGTTTCGGGAACCCTGGGCGACCCTGGCGGTCCTGGGCCTGAAGCCCGTGGACAACCGGCCCTGGCGAACGGCCTTCCGCGGCCTGATATACATTCACGCGTCCGACGCCCCCGATTACTACCCGCCGCCATATACGGAAGAATGGTTGAACGCGAACCTGGAACCCGCGGACCGCGAACTATTCCAGGCGACCCCGCGGACCAGGGGGGCGATTATCGGCGAAGCGGTCCTGGTTGATTGTCTTCGCCAGGGCCAGGAACCGCTTTTCCCTGAATATCGGTCGCCCGTCCAGTGGTCGCCGTGGTTCGTCGGCGGATACGGCCTTGTCCTGGCGGACCCGAAACGATACGATACGCCTATACCATACAAGGGCGCGCTGAAGCTATTCGAAGTCAATCTTGAAGGGGGTATCAATGGCGAATAAGAAGGGCGGGAAACAAGTCTTCAATGCAAAGCGCGAACCGCTTTTCCGTTGCGGGTTCCCGAATTGCGGGGCCATATTCGCGAAGGAACCAGGCAAGCCCGACGCCTGTATCAAGCATAGGAACTTGATTGAAGACGTCGTGTTCATAATGAACCACCTGGGGGAACCGCCGCCGGCGGAAGGGCCAGCGACGGACCAGGGCCCGAAGCTATATATCCCGAAGCCTGGCATGGGGGACCAGGCAATAAAAGAAGCGCGACAAGCGCAAAGGGGGAAACCATGAAGGTTAGACAAGACGAAGACCGGCGGGTAATATATGAACCTGGCGACGTCGTCGGCGTCGCGAATTACTCATTCCTGGGTAAACTGGCCCGCTTCCTATTCACCCCGCGGACCGCGCTTTACCACTTCCTATTGATTGACGCTTACCTGGCCGGCGAAGACGATTATTCCATAATCGAAAGCGTCGCGAAGGGCCCGACAATGGGCCGGCTTTCCTGGTATCGGGGCCGCGATTACCAGGTCTTCAGGGTCAACGACGAACACGCGAAATTCTGGTTCGTCTTCAACAACCACAAGCTTCGATTGAACGCGTCGCGGTCGTTCGACCAACTGGGCCAAATCGTCGTCGAAAAGGCGTCACGGTTCGGCCGTCACGGATACGACTTCACGCTATACCTGAAGCTTCTGGTCGGGGTCCTTCAGTTCCAGGCCGGCCGCCTGGTCCACGGGAAAGCCCCGCGCCGCATGGGACCCGCCGACATTCCATACGCCAGGGACCAGGCTTTCATTTGTACCGAACTTGTCTTCGAAGCCTGGCGCGCGGTCGGCATTCAACTTCGGGCCCCTGGTCATGCCCCGTTACCTTGTGAATATGTCCTGGCGGAAACCCGCGGCGAACTGGTTCGGATTGACTTCCACAACGGGACGAAGGGGCAAGCTTGGCGGGAACGTGTTCGGGACATTCGCGCGGTTCCAGGAAGGGTTGACGAAATACTGAAGGACCTGGACAAACGGCCGACCACGGTCGTCAATATCCCGCGGGAAACCCTGGAAGCGGGCAAGCCGAACCGTGACATTATCGGCCGCCAGGCGGGACAAAAGCGGAACCGCGTCCACGTTTACCGGCAACCCTACGGCTACCCGATACGCCTTTGCGACTGGATTATGGTCGAAAAGACCGACATTGAAGAAGTCGGGCAATGCCAGGGCGTCGCGGGTCCCGCCGACGATATTCAGGTATTGGCCGCCGCCCTGGACTGGCGGGAAAACGCGGGCGACCGGATATGCCGGCATTGCCGCGCGGTCGCCGTCGGGAAACGGACGCCAATCGGAATGAGTAACCACGGACACGGGAAGGGGGCCGACATTGAACGATAACCCACGCCTGGCCGCCGCGGAAGAAAAGGGGCGTCAAGCCGCCCGCGAAGGCAAGCCCCGAACCGCTTGTCCGTATGGCGACAACCGAACATATCGCGGGGCGATTACCTGGTCGCGCGGCTATATTCGGGCGTGGTTGGAAGGATACGATAATGAACGAAAAGCCGCGAAGTCATAAGAAGACGGTCCGTCCTTGGAACGCGCTTCGGGCCGACGAACGCCAGGAATACTTCTTCCTGGTATATGAACAAATGGGGGTTACGCGAACCCTGAAGCGATTGTGGGGGCTTGTCCGCGGCGTCGGGGCGGAAATATCCCTGAAGACCCTGGAACGGTATTCGTCCGATTACGGTTGGCAAGCGAAGATACTGGAACGGGCCGCCAGGCATGAAAGCGCGGGGTTCGTTGACGTCCAGGACCAGGTTGACCGAATGAACGAAGAACACGCGCGGACCTTCAAGGATATTGGCGCGCTGGTCACGGCGGGGATAAAACACTGGAACCAGGAAATCGAAAAGAAGGTCGCGGCGGGCATGGCCCCGACCCTGGACATTGACCTTCAGACTATCGGCAAGCTGGCCCAAACGTTCCAATATGGCGAACGCCTGGCCCGTGGACTTGCCACGTCGAAGGCCGAAGTCATTATCGAAGTCCTTCCGCCGCTGGTCAAGGATATGTTCGCCGTCTTCCTGGCCGTCAACGTTATCACGAACGACCCGCCCGAACTGGTCCGGAAGCGGGAAGCCGAATTCATTCAGCGCGGCGACCAGGTCTTGAACACTTATTACGGGAAGACGAAGGCACTTCCCGAAAGGGGGACACAATGACAGAATGGAAAAGGAAACACGCGTTCGTCGGGGAACTTCGCCGCTTCCTTCGCCGCTTCCGTATCGTTGAAATGAAGACGGAAGTCCTGGCCGAAGCGGAATGCGTCGAACCATATACGGAACGGGAACCAGGCGAACACCCAGGGCAAGCGACCCTTATCGGTCAATGTCAATTCCGGCCGACGGGCCGCTTCGTGGTCAATATCAGCTTGACGGGATACTGGCGGGATAAATGAAAGGGGCTTGCCATAAATGCGGGGCCCCGCTGAAGAAGGGGAATATCAAGGTCGTTCGTCCCAGGGGGAAGAAGCGGCCCTGGCGTGAATGCCGGCGTTGTCCTGAAGTGAAGCCGCAATCGTCCTTCCTGGAAATCGCGCATAAATACAAGCCGCCAGGGAACGCTTCGGCTTTGTTCGGAACCGCGGGGAACGGCCTTCAGCGGCCCCAGGACACAACGGGCGGCCCCGTCACTTACGAAGGGGTATTCGCCGTCGAGCCGCCGACCAGGTATCGCTTCTTTATGACCCAGGACCAGGCGGCTCGCGTCCGTGAACGACTGGCGAAGACAATCCTTATACCAGGCTTCGGCGTTGGGTTCGAAGTGATACCCGTCCCCGATTACCAGGTCGAAGCGGACCCCGACGCCTTCGCGGACCTGGTCGAAGTGAAAGTTGAATGGAAGAATGAGTAACTTTAGTGAACCACGGTTGACAAAAGTTACCTTTTGGCTATGATAACACGACAACCGTATCTATTGAAGGACGCCGCCGCTTCGGTCGAAATCCGGAAGCGGGAAAACCTGGCGAACTGGACCAGGACGCCGGCGTCGCTGGCCGAACACATATCCCGCGGGGCTTACACACGGCCGCGCCATGTCGAATACTTGTCCGAACGTATCGCCGAAGTCGCCCTGGGCCAACGCTTCTTCGTGCTAACCGTCCCGCCCCAACACGGGAAAAGCGAACTTATTTCACACTGGACCGCCGTCTGGTTCCTGAAGAAGTTCCCCTGGAAGAAGGTCGGCCTGGCGTCTTACGAAATGCAATACGCCGCCGAATGGGGCGGCAAGGCGAAGGACACAATATCCGACAACCCCGACGAACTGGGGCTTCAGCTTCGCCAGGATACGCAAGCGAAGGGCCGCTGGAACCTTCGGGGATATGGCGGCGGAATGTTCGTCGCCGGTATCGGGGGCCCGTTTACCGGCCGCGGCTTCGACCTGGTTATCATTGACGACCCTATTAAAAACGACGCCGAAGCCCTTTCCGACGTTTACCGCCGGCGGAACTGGAACTGGTATCGGTCGGTCGCCAGGACCAGGCTTGCCCCTGGCGGTTCGATAATCGTCATTATGACACGCTGGCATGAACAAGACCTGGCGGGGGCCTTGTTGGGGAACCCGCCCCAGGAAGAAGACGAAGGCCGCGTCCTGGAAGTTGAAAGCGACGTCGAACCGGACCCCTGGGAAGTTATCAACCTTCCCGCCCTGGCGGAAGAAAACGACGTCCTGGGGCGGAAGGTCGGGGAAGCCCTTTGGCCCGAACGATACGACGACGTCGCCCTGAAGAAGCTTCGAATATCGTCCGGTCCGTTTTGGTGGTCGGCCCAATACCGCGGGAAGCCGCAACCGGAAGGCGGCGGCATTATCAAGACGGCCTGGTTCAAGTCGTATGAAGAAAAGGACTTTCCGCGGGTCTGGTCCCGCTTAATTCAGATATGGGACACGGCCCACAAGGAAAAGCAACGGCATGACCGTTCGGCGTGTTTGACTATCGGATACCAGCGGAAGCCGACGCGCTTCTTCCTTCTGGACCTATACGTCGCCAGGCTTACCTTCCCCGAATTGACCAGGGCGGCGACCGCGCAATATGATAAATGGAACCCCGACCGCGTCCTGATTGAAGACAAGTCTTCCGGAATATCCCTTATTCAGCAATTACGGGTTGATAGCGGCGTCCCGCTTCGGGCGGTCAAGGCCATTGACGACAAGGTCACGCGGGCCCATACCGTCACGGGCATTATGGAAGTCGGTCAAGTCCTGGTCCCCGTCCGCGCTTCCTGGTTGGCGGACTTCCTGAAGGAAATCGGGGACTTCCCGAACGGGGCCCATGACGATATTGTTGACGTCCTGGTCCACGGACTTCGGGCCCTGAAGCCGCGGTTGAAGGGACTGGAAGTCGGCGTCATGTCCGAAGAAAAGAAGTCCCGTTGGCGCGATTGACCAGGCATGAACTTTCGATAGTGTCAACTTGACACAATGGAAAGTTCCATTTAATATTACATAAACGGCCGAATTTATACCTGAAGGGGGTTGAACATGGTTACACAAAGCCGACCAGGATATACCCCGCCCGACCCGAATTCAAAACGTAGTCAACGCCGCCAGGAAGAAGGGCGGCGTTCCTATAAATACCAGGGCGACGGGGACGGGAAGTTCCGGACCATAATCGGCGTCACTGGGTTGAAGCACCTGGGCGGCCGTATCCGTGAAGAATACCTGAACGCAATCAAAAGCTGGTCCAGCGAAATCAAGCTATACCTGGAAATGAGGGACGACCCGATTATCGGGGCCCAACTGGACGCAATCAAGCTTCCCCTTCAGGCGGCCGAAATAACGGTCGAACCGGCCCCAGGTGGGGCCCCGAACGACGAAGCCGCCGCCGAATGGCTTTACGAAAACATGACCAATATGGACGGGCAAACGTGGAATTCCCATGTCGAAGACGCCCTGGAAATCCTGGACTTCGGGTTCGCCCTGGGCGAAATTATCCTGGACAAGCGGGCCGACGGCCGGCTTTGGCTTCGGAACATTGACCCGCGCGGCCAGGAAAGCTTGAACCGTTGGGAATATGACCCAGTCGAAAGGGACAAGCTTCGATACTTCATTCAACAGGACCCGAATTCAGGCGAAACGTTCGACATACCGATTGCGAAATGCGTTCACCACAAGTTCCGCGGCCGGAAGGGAAACCCCCAGGGCCATTCGATACTTCGGGCCCTGTATCGGCCTTATAAGTTCGCCCGCAACCTGGAAGACCTGGAAGGTATCGGCATTGAACGCGACGTCGGCGGAATGCCGGTCGCGAAGCTGAAGGAAGGCGGTTACGAAGACAACGACATTGAAGCTATAAAGAAGGCCCTGAAGGGGCTTCGGAAGGACGAAGAAGTTTACCTTATCGAACCCGAAGGCGTGGACATTCGCGCTTACGCCGGCGGGTCGAAGATATACGACACGAACGTCGTCATTGACCGCTGGCATAAGATTATGTTAATGCGTTTCTTTTCCCAGTTCTTAATCCTGGGAATGGGGAACGTCGGGACCCAGGCCCTTGTCAAAGGTTCCCAGGACTTCTTCGGCCTGGCCCTTGAAGCGGTCCAGCGTTACCTTCTGGAAACCTGGAACCTTCAACTGGTCCCGTACCTTTTCAAGTTCAACCAGTGGCAAGGCATTTCAGGCTATCCGACAATCACCTGGGAAAAGCCAGGCCGCGTTGACCTGGCGGCCCTTATCAATTCATTGAATACCGCGGTCGGGGCGAAGATATTGACGCCGACCGACCTTGACGAAGACCACATTCGCGCGATTGCGGACCTTCCGGACCTTCCCGACGACGTACGGGGGGCCCCGCGTGACGTGGAAACGCCGCCCCTGGGCGGGTTGTTCGACCTTCCCCGAAAGCTTGAAGACCTGGGCGACCAGGTCGCGGGGTTAGTGAAGGCGGGGGCGAAATAATGGGCGTATCACTGAAGCGGCGGCCGACCTTCCAGGCCCGACCGAAAGCGGGGCAAAAGCAACGTATCGGTTCGGGGTCCTATGAAGAACGGACCAACCGCCAGCAACGGAAGATTGTATCAACGTTCGACGCCTGGGTCGCCGCGCTGAAGCGGGACCTATTGTCCAGGGCGAAGGGGGGGGCGACGCTTCCCGAACTTTCGGCTTACCTGGACCGCCAGGTCCCGAAGCTTGAAGAACACCTGGTCGGAGTTATGACCAAAGGCATTGAAACCGCGGTCAAGACCGTTGCGGGGGGACGGGCGGACCTTCCACAGATACGCGCGAAGGCCGAACGCATGGTCGCCGACAACGTCGCCCTGGTCCGTGAAAACCTGGTCCCGCATATTCACGAAAAGCTTTCCCTGGCCCTGGCGGTCGCGGTCCCTGGCCTGGTTATCGGGGGCCTGGCCGTTGAACAACAAAGGTCCGTCGCCCTGGCAATCAAGAACGCGTCGGCCGCGACCAGGTCGGCCCCCGCCCAATATGCCGGCGGTTACTGGGTCGCGATATTCGAAACCGAAAAGACCCTGGGGGGCGTCCGCGAAGAAGAACGGGCCGCCCAGGGATTGAAGCCCGAACCCGTCAAGTGGAACCTGGACCCGCGGGCGGAACATTGCAAGCCGTCGGCGGGCTTTTATGGTTGTCCGGAACTGGCGAAGGTTTATACGTCCTGGTCCCAACTTCCGACGGTCCCCGCGGGACAAGTCACTTGCCGCGGGAATTGCCGTTGTCATTTGACTGTTTACCGCGACGGCCAATGGCGTCGCGGGGTATTCGAAGATTAAGCGGAAGGGGGTTATTATGCCGACTAACGCAATGAGAATTCAGCGCATGGCGGACAGTTCGTTCGACGTGAAAGTATGGGGCCCCGACGGGGTCCAGAAGAACTTGACGGCCCAATTCCAGCAAATCACGGGACCCGAAGCCCCGTCCACATTCAAGCAACGAATATTCCTGGCGAATGCTTCTTACCATACGGAAGTCGAATTCACGTCACCCGAATTTGACCTTCGTTATAAGCTTGACCCTGAAGTCGCGAAGCAACTGGTCGCGATTGCGGAAGCGTAAAATGATAAACGGCGACGTCATTTATTGCGATTGTTGCGGGTCCGAAAAGCTGGCCCAGGTCGTCGGCGATAGCCTGGTAATCAAGGACCGCCGGCATGGGGAAAAGCACGTCGCCGTAATCAAGGTCGCCGACTTGCTTGACATATTGAACCGGAAAGGGGACAATATCGTCAAGGACCAGGCCGCGGTTACGGCCGAAACTTAACAACCGAATATCAGGCGGCGCGGGTAGGACAACCGGCAAGTCGTCGGCCCCATTAGCCGAAGGACGGGGTTCAATTCCCCGACCCGCTACCAATGACCGCCCGAAAGTTGGCCCGACCGACCCCGTTGACGGATAACCGTCTTCGGGGTCTTTTATTTTACGGCCTGGTCGGGACGAAGGAAATGGAGTGCCCGAATTGCAAAGCGGAATTGAAATTGAACGAAGAACTATCCCGCGGAATGGGGAACCAGGCATTCTTCGAATGCCCCCGTTGCGGGCTTGCCGCGTTGTATTCGGGCGATATTCTAACGCAATGCTGGCCGCCCCAGGGCGACCAGGAAGGGGGTCCTAAATGCCATTCGGACCATACGGCGACTTCAACGATTGCGTAATGAAGAACGGGGACAAATCGAACCCCGAAGCCTTTTGCGCGTGGCTTGAACATAAGATAACGGGGGCCTGGCCTGGTCACTTATCGGCCGACAAGTACCCCGAACAATTCTGGACCGCTTACGACGCCGCCTTGTCCGCGAAGAAGGCCGACAAGGAAGCTTACCAGGAAGCGGTCACGGCGGCCGAAGCCGCCGGTTATTCATTGACCCGCTTCGGTTGGGTCAAGGAATTCCAGGCCCCGAACATGAAGACCATTACCGGCGTTCGTGTTTTCGGGTCCGGAACCTGGACCGATAGCGCGGGGTTCGAACGAACCTGGTCGGACCAGGACCTTGACAATATGATTGCCGCTTTTGCGGCGGGGGTTCCCGCCGTCGTCCCGCTTAAATGCGGGCATACGTCCGACGAATTCAATATGCGGATAGCGGAAGCCCTGGGCGTTCCCGTCGAAAACGTGACGGGGGACCACGGCCAGGGTCAAATTGCTTTGGGGCGAATGGTCGCCCTTCAGCGGAAGGGAAGCTGGAATATAGCTTCCTTTGACAAGGTCCCCGAACCTATCGCCAACTTGATTGAAGGCGGCCAATACTCGACCGTGTCGGTCGAGATTGAAGACGAAGTCGGGGAATACGGCCCCGTAATAACGGGCGTCGCCCTGCTTGGCGCGGAAGAACCGGCAGTTGAAGGGGCGACAACCGAAAGGGCCCTGGTATTCGGCGGGACTAGACAAGGCGCGCGGGTATGGTCGTTCAAGGTTGGCGACGATATTCCAATGTCCGAACTGAAAGCCGAATTCGACGACATACGGGGCAAGCTTGCCGAAATCGTGAAGGGCAAGCGTGGTGCGCCAATATTCAGGGCCATGTTCGGCAACCTTTCGGAATTGTTCGAACGGTTGACGGCGGGGAAACACGCCGCCCAGGACGACGCGGAAGTCCTGGCCGAAATCCGCGCTTATGCCGTCCAGGAATATCAAGGGAACGTTCAACCCCTTATCGCCTGGGCGGGGACCGTCGGCTTCGACGCTTGCGTTGCCGCTTTGACGGGAAAGCCTGGCATTACCGACCCGACCCGCGTTTGTGGTTGGTTGAAAGGCCAGGCGCATTCAAAATCGAATGAAGGGGGAACTGACATGAATTTACCGAAAGCACTTCAAGGGAAGAAGCCCGAAGATATTCGGGCAATGAGCATTCCCGACCTGGCGAAGCTTTTCGCGGAAGGGGAAACCCCGAAGGTTGAAGAACTGAAGGCCGCCTTCCAGGAAGGCGAACTGGCCGCCATTGCCGCGGCCCTGGGCCTGGGCGAAGAAGCGACCGTCGAAGACATGGTCGCCGCCATAACTGCCTTGACTGAAAAGGCCGCCGCCGCCGGCGAAGGCGAAGGCGCGAAACCGCCTGAAGGCGAAATGGGGAAGGAATTCGCGAAAGCGAACGACCGTATCGCCAACCTGGAAAAGACCCTGGCAAGCGAACGAAGTCTTCGGGAATGGGAAACCAGGACCGCGGAATTCACGACCATTCCAGGAACACCCCACGAACACGCCGTAAGCCTGGCCGACATTGAAGGCAAGGCCGGCAAGGACGCCGCGGAAACCCAGTTCAAGGCCCTGGAACACGCGAACAAGCTGGCCGCTGAAGCGACGAAGGTCGTTGGAACCGCGCGGACCGGCGGCGTGACCGACTTCGACAACGAAGTCAAAAGGTATATGTCCGAACACAAGGACGCGACGAAGGTCCAGGCGATTGAAGCCGTATCGAAGGAACGGCCCGACCTGTATTTCGCCAGGCGTGAAGGTTGGGACCAGTAAACGGTCCCGAATAAAATCTGAATAAGGGGGAAAGTTCAATGGGAATGAACGAAAAGCTTATCTGGACGGAAAGCATGAAGACGGCTTCTTCGCTGGCCGACTATTCGTCCAAACAATACTACGGGGCAAAACTGAACGACGACCGCGAAGTTATCCTTCCGACTGGGGATACCGACGTGCCGTACGGTCTTGTCCTGAATAAACCTGGAAACAGCAAGGACGCGTCCCTGCTTATTATCGGTCGGGCCCCTGGCGTGGTCGCGGAAGCGATTACCGCGGGCCAAAAGGTTCGCATTGCCAGCGGGGGCAAAGTCGCCCTTTGGGAAAAGACGGATACTTCAATGTATTGCGTCGGGACTTGCGTCGAAGGCGCGGGCGACGACGGGGAAATGGGGGTCTTTGACTTCGTGTTCCCGAACGCGATTGTTACTGCTTAAACCGCGTCAATGAAATATTGAAAAGGGGGAAATTCTAAAATGAAACGATACTTCGGAAATCCTACCGCTGGCGACGTCCACATTGACGCGGCTTTGTCCGAAATCGCGATAGCGTACAAGAACAAATCGTTTATCGCCGAACAGGTCTTGCCGCTGGTCCCCGTGGACAAGCAATCCGACAAGTATTACGTTTGGGACAAGGGTTCATGGCTTACCAACCAGGTCGAAGTTCGGACGCCTGGGGACCTGTATCCAGAAGGCCGAATGAAGCTTTCGAACGACGAATACTTCTGCGACATTTATCACCTGGGTTACGCGATACCCTGGGAAAAGAAGAAGAACGCCGATACCGCAATCAACCTTGAACGGTCGGGGACGAATTGGCTGGCACATCAGTTCGCCTTGAACCGTGAAGTCCAAATCGCCGCCGCCGTCTTCGCCGGCTCGATATGGGACACGAACCCAGTCGTCGGGGCCGACTTCGTCGCCTGGGACGATTACGACAATTCCGACCCGCCCGAAGACATTGACACCTATCGCGACACGGTCCTTCAGAATACGGGCGTCCTTCCGAACACCCTGGTTATCGGGAAACAGGTCCTTTCGAAACTCCGCCGACACCCGATACTTCTGGATATGTTCAAATACACCGGCAAGGGCATTCTTACGGAAGCCCAGGTCGCCGAAGCCCTGGACATTGAAAGGCTTCTGGTCGGGTCATGCGTCCAGCGGACTTCCGTTGAAGGGGCCGCGGCCGCGGTCCAGGCGTTCGTATGGGGCAAACACGCCCTGTTAATGTATGTCCCGCCGGCCCCCGCCCTGGACGAACCGGCCGCGGGTTATACCTTCACCTGGAACCTGGAAGATACCGGCTTCACCACGGCGATAATCCCGACGGTCCAGGAAGAACGGGACCGCGACTTCCTGAAAGGGAAACACGCCTTCGACTTCAAGGTCACGGGGTCCGACCTGGGGGTTTACTTCGCTTCCGTCATAAGCTAACAAAGGAACCTTATCGGGGCCCTGGGCCCAACCCTGGGGCCCCGAAATCGAATAATCGAAAAGGGGGAATAAGACAATGACAGTACGTTGGAGAGGACGACACGTCTTTGACCAGATTGGCGCGGGCCTGATTGAAGGTCTTCCGCAATACCTCACGGGAATTCAGTATTTCGTTTCGAAGAACCGTGGAAACGACAACAACGTCGGGACCAGTCCCGACAAGCCCGTCTTGACCGTTCAGGCGGCCATTACCTTGAACAACGCGACGATTGACTGGGGGGCGACCCCGAAGCGTTACAATGTGATATGGGTCGAACCTGGCGTTTACGCCGAAAACTTGACGCCCGCCTACTATTGCCATATCGTCGGCTTGGGTATTCGGGGAACCGATACCATGTCCGAAATTCACGTCGCGACGGGTTCCGTCATAACGGGAACCTTCCTGGGCCTGGGGCTTCATAACCTTTGGCTTGAAGGCGAAGAAGCTTCCGTCCCGCTTCTGGACATTGGCATTTGTAACAATAGCCTGATAAGGGCTTGCATCTTCGCCCTGGGCGCGAATGTCGCGGGGGTCGTTGCCATTGATACGGAAAACTGCACACACTTGACCGTCGAAGACAGCGACTTCGAAAGCGGCCAGCTTCAACCCCTGGACGCCGCAATCTACAACCGCGGCGGGGCCGACAAGTTCGCCCATAACGTCCGATACCGCCGAAACAATATGTTCGTCAAGTCGAACGGAATTTATATCGCCCAGGATTGCGTCGCGACCCAGGCGATAGCCGAAGAAAACTTCATAAACGTTCTGACCACGGGCAAGGGGATTGACGGCTTCGGCGGCGGCGCGGACACTGGTTCCAAACTGAAGGCAATCAAGAACCGGATAATCGTCGAAGGCGCGGGCGACGCAATTCACGGCCTGGCGGCCGGTAACAAGCTTCAGAATGAAACCAACGTCAACGGCGTCTTCGCAATGGAAACCGCGTAACGAATAACCTGGCAAGGTCCAGGGAAAAGGGGGACCGAACAAATGGTCAAAGTAATTACAGCGGCCAACGCAAAGGACCCAGGACCGCCGCCCGCTGATATTCTGAAACGCGGGTATCGGGGCCTTCCACATCACAAGGCCGCGAAGAAGGGCCAGGACGTCGAACCCGAAACCGAACCGACCGCTGAAGGCGAAGGGGAAGGCAACGGGGGCGAAGATACTGGCGAAGAAGAAGACACGCCTTAACGTGAACCTGGGGGCCCCTGGGGACGACCTGGGGGCCCCTTCGACAACTGAATAAGGCGGCCCGACCTGGCCGCGATTGAATAACCAAATAAGGGGGGCACAATGACAGTCGAAGCATTATCCACATTGGGCGTCGAAGTCCATTACCGCCAGACCATTTCGCCAAATCACCAAACGGGGTCATTCGTCGGGGACGATACCGACAACCACGACTTCGTATTCAAAGGACGGGGCAAGTCCATTCCCCAGGTTGACGTTGACAACGCCCCGAACGCCGAACTTACCTGGACGCTTTACGGAACACACGCTGAAGACGCGGCCGTCGGCGACCCTGGGACCATGCAAATTGACACGGGGGCGATTGCCGCCGCCGACAAGTTCGACGACGCATGGTTCGGATACTCCTTCCCGTTCTTCCTTCTTCGCCTGGCGTATGCCGTCGCGCCGACCGACGACCCGAAGAAGACGGTCACAGTCTTTACGAATTTAACCTTCGGAATATAGGGGGGCGACATGGTATTGAAACGAAGTCAAATTGAAGAAGCCGTCGAAGACGCCATAATCAGCGAAGAACACGTTCACAACCGCGAACGCTGGTTCGGGAAATCGGGCGACCAGTCGGGGAACGATTGGGCCGTTGAAGCGGGCTTGACCTGCTTCCGCGCCATATCAGGGAACGGCGACTTCGGCGGCGACGCCGACGACGAAGCCCTGGTCCTGGGGACCGACGACACGCCCGCAATATCGGGGAAGACGACGTTCGACCTTCATCGGATTATGGTTGAAGCTTCCAGCGTCGCGACGCCCTGGGTCTTTCGGGTCATTTACGGGTCGGGGGCAATGTCCGCAATGGAAGCCCTGGGCCAGTATTCCGACGTCATGGTAACGGAAGCGAAGAAGGGGTCGCCCGTCGAACTGATAATGGAACGGCGGGATTGTGGAACCGACAAGGTATGGGTTCGGGCGAAGAACGCGACCGACAACGCAACGATTGACTTCTTCGTCGGTAGTCACGAATACGAAGAATAAAAGGGGGACGATATGACAGTCGGGGCGAACACTTACGCCGAACACGAAGACATTGAACGTCTTATCGGCGACATTGTTTTGAATAGGACCTTCGACGAAACCACGGTCCCGTCGCTGGACCAGGTTGAAAGCGAACTGGACAACGCCGCCGCGGAATTGAACCGCGAACTGGACCAGGTCGGTTATACGGTCCCCGTGGTCCTGGCGGACTGGCCGACCGCTTTCGGCTTCCTGAAGGCGGCCAATGCTTACGGGGCGGCCGCGGTCCTATTATCCACGGTCCCGTCGGAAGGATACGAACCGACCGAAGAAGTCGAAACCCCTGGAACAACCAGGGCCCAAACATACGCGAACAAGTTCAAGTCCGCGCTGAAGGCCATTCGGGAAAGCCGCCTTCGGGCGGCCAGGCGGAAGGGAAGACTGGCCGACGCTTTCGCCGGTTCCCAGGAAGACGACCAGGGGAACGAAAAGCTTCCGATATTCAAGCGGGGCGAAGACGATTATCCTGGCCGCCGGTCCTTGACGGAAGGGGAAGAATAATGTCACAAGCAACGATTGAAGCGGGCATTGTCGCGACGATTAAGCTTCACGCCGACTTCGACGCGACGAATTGTTATCTGTACGACAAGCGGGCCCTGGGGAAAGGGCTTGACCGGCTGGTCGTCGTGTCGTATGCCAATTTACGGAAGGAAGAATTGACCCTTCAGCTTGAACGGCGGATATGGACTTACAACGTGGACGTCCTGGTCCCCTGGCGCGGGGAACTAACCGAACTTGACGTTCGGGTCGGGACCGAAACGCAAAAGGTCATTGATACCCTGGGGAAGTATCCGCGCTTGAACGGGGTCGCCGACGTAAGCAAAACCATTATGTCGCTTTCGGCCCTTCCCGACGTCATATCGGAACGGAAGACCGCGTATCGGGGACGGCGTCATACCCTGGACGTTATCGAAATATACGACCCAGGAAGGGCGGAATAATGAGAACGACCGAATACGATTACGTCGAGTTGGCCGCGCTAAACGAACGCGTCAACAAGGCGGGCGGGACCATTGACCGAATAATTCTGAATGAAGGGCTTCGGAAGATTGGCCGCCTTATCGTTCCCGCCGCGGGGACTGGTCCCCTGGCGAATGAAACCCCGAAGGTATCGGGGAAGCTTGCCAGGTCAACGGTCTTCCAGATAATCGGCGGGGCAATGAACCAGGTCCTTGAAATACGCCAGGCCGCCAGGTCGCCCGAAGGGGTCTTTTATGGTTACATTGTCCGCGAAGGACGGGGGGCCATTGAAGCGGTCAACGCGAAGTTCCTTCATTTCTTCATTGGGGACCAGGAATTCTTCAGGAAGCGGGTCGGACCAGCGGCCCCGAACCCGTATCACCGCCGCGCCCTGGCGCGGCTTATGCCGCAAATTCAAAACGTGGTCAACCAAATGGGCGAAAAGATTGGCGAGTATATCAGCGGGAAGGCCGCAATCTAACAAAGGGGGAAAGTGGAATGACAGTCTTATTCGATAGCCAACAATCAGTCTTCCAGATTACGGCTTCGGTTGGCGGAGTAAAGGACATAACGCCGTATATCGTTTCGATTGACGGACTTCCTGGTCCGCGGGAACTGGCCGAAGCGACGACCTTGAACGACACGGGCCGCCAGTATTACCCGATACTGGAAAACGTCGTCATAAGCCTGGAACTTCTTTGGTCGGACGACGCAGACGTCGGGTCCGATACCGTCCTGGGTCCGCTTCGGACACATTCGGCGGCCGTCGCCTTCGATTATGGCCCCGAAGGGAAGGTCAACGGCGACATTAAATATTACGGGAACGCCCTGGTCCGTGATTATCGTATCCTTTCCAGGGTCGGCCAAATGGTAACGTCCCGTTGTGAACTTCAGGTCAACGGGACCGTCGGCCGTTCTACATATCCGCCATAAGCCCGAAATATAGAACTTTAGTATATACCGAAAGGGGGACAATCAAATGTCATACGAACCGAAAACGGAACGGGTTGACCTGGGGGGCGAACTTTACGCCGTCCTATTCACGGAAACCCGACACGGAACCCAAAGGGCCGTCAATTCCTTGACACGGCCCTTCCTGAAGTATCCCGACGGGAAGGCCCCGAAGCTTACACTTCAGGGCGAAGACCAGAAGCCGACGGTCGAAGGCGCGACCGCGGTCGAAGTGGACCTGGGGGCCATTGATTACGACGCCGTCAACGACGCGATAATCGTCGGCCAGGTCAAGGAATGGTCCTTCGGCGAAGTCAACCAGGCAAGCCTTGACAGCCTTCCAGAAGGCTTCCGCGCGGCCCTGGTTGCGAAGTGTAACGAACTATACGGGGCCGCGGGCCCTTTAGTAAAGGGCGGCGGCGGGAACTAGGCGAAGGGCTTTTCATGGCCCTGAAAATGCCTTCCCGTTTTGGCTTGCCGCCCGATATGGAAGAAGCAATGTTAATAATCGAAATAGGGTTCCCGCCCCAGGTAATTGACGAATGGCCCCAGGGCCTTATCGAAAGGCTTTTGATATACAAGGGGGTCAAGAACGTCGCGCAATACGGGGGCAACTGGCAACCATGAAGGGGGTCTTAAATGGCAAATGAAGCGGCCGTGACGCTGGTCTTACGAATGCAGGACGAAGCTTCAGTTCAAATGCAGAATTTCGGGCAAACGACCCAACAAGCGGAAATTCAATCGCTTCAGTTGAACGCCGCATTGACGGCAACGGGGGGGGCGTTGACCGCTATCGGTTCCCTTTTGGGGCAACTGGACAACCCGCTGGCGAAGACGGCGTCAACCTTCCTTATGACGGGCGGGGCGATACTTATGACCGTTTCCGCAATCGGGACAATGCTTCCGTATATCAAGAGCCTGATTGCGACCTTGCGAACCCTGGCAATCGCCCAGACACTTGTCGCCGCGCTTTCGGGGCCCGTCGGTTGGGCGAAGATAGGAATTGGCCTGGGGGTCGCCGCGGCCGCGACCGCTGGCATTGTCGCCGCGACTGGCGGCTTCGGCGGGGGCGGGACCACGGTCAACGTCAATACGGCCGCCTTCATGGGAAGGGACGCCGACGCCAGGCAATTCGCGGGAAAGGTTCAACGCTTCAGTCGCGAAGGCGAAAGGTTGGGAAGATAACGCATGGCTGAAACTAAATTCGAAAGCTACGACAACGACGGCGACTTGACCGCTTACGTTCACGGCTATTGGGCCCAAACGTTCACGGCTTCGCCAGGGCATAACACAACGAAGGTCAGGCTGAAGCTATATCGCGGGACGGGCCAAACTGGAACTTATACGGTCGAATTAAGAACCACAACGTCGGGACACCCGACCAGCACAATCTTAGCTTCAGTCGGGCCTTATAATCTAGCCGACTTGTCAACAAGCCCGACCTGGTATGACTTCGCCGTTGCTTACGGTTCCCTGGTCGCTGGTTCACTATATGCAATCGTCATAGCCCCGACGGTCACGAATAATACTGGTCTTTACTGGCGACGCGGGGGCGGATATAGCGGCGGCCAAATGTGGATTTATTCGGGCGGGAACTGGCTTGGAATTTACCCGTATTCTGGTTATGACGGCGGCTTCGCTATTTATGGCGATTACTCTATTGATACGAACGCCGTTTCCGACATTGAATACAACCAGGCCGACGGCAACGCGACAATAATCGAAGCGTCGGGGGTTGACGAATATGGCTTCGAATGGGGGACCGTTTCGGGGACCTATACCGAAGAAGCGACCGTGGTCGGAACGCCAGGTCTTACGTTCACCGTTCCGATAACGGGGCTTGAAGCCGCGTATGTCTATTATGTCCGCGCGAAGATACATCACCCGACACATGGTTGGATTTATGGCGACCAGGTATCCTTCAGAACAACCCATGACACAAGGCTTGTCGAGTATATCGAACAAACGGTCGCGACTGGACTTTGGAATTTTTACGGCAACGGCTGGAATGGCCAAACATTCACGCCCGCGTCGTCGCATTGGCTGAAAGCCGTCAAGCTGAAGTTGTATGAACCAGGCGGCGGCGACGGCCTTGTGACCGTTGCTATTCGGAAGACCACGGCGGGCAAGCCGTCGGGGGCGGACCTGGTATTGGCGACCATGCCAGGGTCATATCTTACGACGGGGGCGGCCTGGCATGAATTCGGCTTCGGCGACGGCGTCCTATTGCAAGCCGCGACCCTATACGCAATTGTCATTCGTAAGACTGGCGGGCTTGCCTACTGGACCAGAAGCGGGTCAAGCGTTTACGCCGTCGGCCAGGGGACAAGTTCTTCGAACGCGGGCGTATCCTGGACCTTGTGGTCCTGGGACTTTTCATTCTATGAATACGGTCTTCCGTCAATTCAAACGAACGAAGCGAACAATATCCGCGCCAGGCAAGCCACGGGGAACGGGTTCATTCCCGACGGCGACAGTATTGACGAATATGGCTTCGAATGGGGAACGTCCCTGGGCGGACCATACGGGGACGACGTGACCGAAGTCCCCGTGGTTGACCCCGACGGCGATTACTCAATGGAATTGACAAGCCTGGACCCCGACACGACTTATTATTACCGCGCCAAAATGAACCATTCGGTTGACGGCTGGTATTACGGGAACGAACAATCGTTCAAGACGCCGCTGGCGACGCCGACCGTTGAAACCTTATCGCCGACCGCGAAGGCGGAAACGACGGCAACCCTGGCGGGGGAAGTCACGGACCAGGGCGACAGCGACGTTACGAAGCGCGGGTTCGTTTATGGCTTGTCCAGTCATTCGAACCCTGGGAACGTCGCGCCAGGCGCGTCGGGATATGACAGTTCGACGGAAGAAAGCGACGGGCCATACGTCAACGAAGTTTACACCCTGGCCGTCACGGGATTGACCGCGAACAAAGTCTATTATGTCCGCGCCTATGCCTACAATACGGACGGCTATCGTTACGGCGGCGAACTTCCGTTCTTGACGAATTCGAAGGTTGATTATCTTTTCGCTTCAAGCGACTATTCGAAAGGAATTCGCTTTGACAGTTCGCCAGGCGGCGGATACCCGCACGTCGCGGGCGGGACCATATCGCATTATATCTTATGCCGCGGGGCCGACACTGATTACACGGTCTTCGGTTGGTGGGGTTATCTAACGGGTAACTTCGTTTACGAAAAGAACTATTACAACGACAATTATTATACGGACCTTTTCACATTGACGAACCCGATAATTCGCGACACGGCCATAATGAAGGTCAAGTATCGGGCGAACCTTTGGCGAAGCGGTTATCCCTTCGGCAAATACAAAAGGGAACTTCGGACCCACGGCGTCACATATACAGGGGCCGCGGGCGACATTTCCGCGCCTTCCCCTGGGAACCCTTGTCAAGTATGCGAAATCTTTTACACGAACCCGAACACGGGGAACGCCTGGACCCTGGCCGAACTGGACGCCCTTATCGCGGGAATTACCCTGGGGCATTCGGGCGGCTTCGGGCTTGCCGCTTGCGACATGGTCCGCGTCGTCGCGCTTTGGGCGAACGCTGAAGTATCGAACGACGGTTGGGTTGAAGTTGGCGACGACCTTCGCTTGAATGGAACGGTCGTTGAAGACGAAGCGGCCGACGTGACTGTATATTTCGAATGGGGCGAAACGACCGCTTACGGAAACGTCACGGCCGACCAAACGGATAAAATCAAGGGCGACGCTTTCCTGGCCGACGTGACCATTCCCGAAAGCGGGATTGTCCATTTCCGCCCCGTTATCGTGACCGCTTGCGGCGAAACGTTTTACGGTCCCGACGCTTCATACCCCGACCTTCCTGGAATATGGTTGGGCGACGAAGACGACTGGTATCAATTAGAGATAACCGACTATATCCTGGCGGCCCGAAGCGAAATCGGTTGGGACGACGAACTGGCCCAGGCGACGGCGGGCATTGGCGAATACACGGCCGACAATCACCTGGGTTACTTCAGCCCCGACAACGTCGCTTCCCCGCTTTACGGCTTCCTATTCCTGGGGGCCAGGATAACGCAACGGGAAATATACGGCGGCAAACTGTATCCGATATTCACGGGACGAATTGACCGTATCGTTCCCCACGCTGAAAAGGACAATCTTATTTGTTACATTCAAGCCCTGGACGGAATGGACGACCTGGCGAACGTCGAAATATCAACCGCGCTATTCACGCCGACCGACACGGGCGAACTTGCCGCGGCGGTCCTGGACGAAGCCGCCTGGTCCGCGGTCCGTCGGGAAATAGACACGGGGATTGATAGCTTGTCCCTGGGTTGGTTCCATAGGGTCAAGGGGCTTGAAGCATTTCGGACGCTGGAAAAGGTCGAAAACGGTCGCTTTTGGGTCAAGCCGAACGGGAACGCCCGTTGGGAAAACCGACACTTCCGCGTCACTGGCGACAGGCTTATTTCCCAGGGGACCTTCGACGAAACAATGGTCGAACTGGCGTATGAATATTCGAAGCGGCTTCTGTATAACGAAGTCAATGTGACGGGCCGCCGATACTTCGCGGGCGGGGTTCAACTATTCATGGGTTACGACCTGGCGACGATTGACGACGACCTGGTATGGTCCGCCCATGCTGGCGATACCGCCGCCCCTTATATCCCCCAGGCTTCGACCGTGGTCGTTTGGGCCGAATTCAACGCCCCGCTTTACGATTACACGACGCTGGTCAAGGGGACCCATTGGGACGCGAACACGGAACCCGACGGAACGGGGACCGACGTCGGGGCGAATATAACCATTGTCGAAAGGCAATTCGGCCAGGCGGTCCGCTTGACGATTACGAACGCGGGTTCCCAGGGGGCATATTTAATCGAACCAGGAAGCCCGCCAGTGGGGGCCCCGACCGACCGAACGCTTCTGATATACGGGTCCTTATATGGTCAAGACAATATGACCATTATCGAAGAAGACACGGCCAGTCAACAAACATACGGGAAGCGGACCTTGACACTTGATACGCCTTTCAAGTCGAACCCAAACGATATACTGGCATTCGCCCAATACCTGAAGGAACGACATTCGTCCCCGATACCCGTTCCCGTCCAGGCGAAGTTCGTTGCGCGGACTGGTTGGCCCGACGATACGATTTACATTGCGACCCTGGCCCTTCATATCAGCGACCGCGTCACAATCGGTTCGGCATTGTTGGGAATAAGCGCGGACTTTTATATCAACAAGGTCGTCCAGGAATACGCCTTCAACGAAAGCGGCTTCGTTCGGGAAACGACCTGGTCCCTGGAAGCGGCGGAAGGGTCCGCAGAAGGGTTATACTGGTTGCTAGGCGAAGCGGGCTTCGGCGAACTAGGCTTGACGACAAGGCTTGGCTTCTAATTCGAAAGGGGGAAATTATGGACAATGGACTGATAACCGCGAACACCTGGTTCGAAACGAACTTCGGGACCTTCAACCGCGTTCAATTGGGGAAGCTTCGACGCCGCTTCAGGATACCGAACAAGCCCGTTGACGAACTATCCTTCCCCGTGAAGGCGTTCGTCAACAAGGGAAACTGGTTGGTCCTTTGCCCGAAATGCGGCGGGGCCGAATACGCCTGGGAAGAAGGCGTCTTCTTTTGTTGTTCGTGTAAGAATTCTTACATGGGACACGCCCTTCGCCGCCTGGTCTTCCCGCCCGACCGCGCCAGGATTGAAGAACTTCTGGTCGTCCGACCGCTGGACAATCGGAACTGGACCCCGAAGGAAACGGTCGCCGACCTGGAACGCGAAAACGAAGAACACGCCGCCGAACTATTGACCGCGGCGAAGGGGGCTTAATATGTCATGGACAACGCCAACAATAAGGGCGACGGGATACCTGGTCACGGCGTCCGACTGGAACACTGATATTGTCAACAACCTGGCATATCTGAAGGGGGAAGCTGGCCTGGACATTGAATTCGAAGACGACATTGTCCCCGCCGCTTCGGAACGTTGCGGGCTTTCGACCGCGCCCTGGTCGGAAGGTCACTTCGACAAGCTATACGCGGGGCCCCGATACGCGCTTCATAGGTTCGTTCGGGAACTGATAATCAATTGGGAAAGCGACGCGTTCGGGACTTACAACTTGAACCCTGGAACCCCTGGCGCGGGCGGAAGCGTGGACATGGGCGGCCTGGGTCAATGCGTCCTGGGGATAACCGACAACGCTTCGGGGTCGGCATACTTCGAACCGATACCCGAACAAAATTCCGCCCTGGACGTTTCCTTCAACGCTTCCAGGTCCCCGTATTATCGCCAGGAATTCGCCGTTGACGCCAACCGTTCGAACGCGTCGGCCTTCATAGGTCTTCGACAAACGCCAGGGTCACAACCGCCCGTTTCCGCGTCCGAACACGCCTTCGGTCTGGTATGGACGGGGGCAATATGGCAATTCCAAAGCATGAACGCTTCGACCGTGGACGCTTCGGGAACTCAATCAATCAGCGTCAACACGCGATACGTCGTCGAAATGCTTCTGATTGCGGGGACGTCGGTCGAATGTTACTTGAACGGCGTCCTGGTTGATACCTTGACCGTGGTCCCGACGGGCGACCTGGAATGGTCATGCCTATTCGAAAGCGACGGGGGCGGCGGGGCGACAACGGCCCATTTGACACTAGGGAAAGCAATACTTCAAGAAGACCTGGCATAAGGGGGAAATCATGGCACTTGAAATTATTATCGCGGGGTCTTCGCTGGTCGTCGCGGTCGTTGCCGCTGGCGGCGTCGTTGTGACCTGGCGGAAGAACGGGAAGTCCGCGGCCGCCAGGGACGAACGCCTGGCATTGAACCAGGAAAACATAATCAAGAAACTGGACGACCCGAAGCATGGGTTGACGGCAATCAACGACAAGGTCAACGATATGGTCAACCATTGCGGCGTCACTTCGACGGGCCTTGACGGTCGCCTGGTCGCCGCGGAACGCGACGTCAAGGAACTGAAAGCGCGGCGGAATACCGCCCCTTAACAGGGGTCCCGCCTTCGGGCGGGGTCTTCCTTTCGGACGGGGCCCTGGGGATTACGGGCAATCCCTGGGGCCCCAACTTTTGTCCAGAAGGCCCTTCAGCGGCCCCCAGGTCGCAAATGCGGGGCCTTCCCTGGTCCGCGGGCATATCGGGACCCAGGTCGGCCACCAACCCACGAATTACCGTTGGAATTCAACGGGAAAACCATTGGAAAACAACGGCCTTCTTCATATAGGACTTTAGTCCCAGGACGAAATACTTCATTCCTGAAGCTGATATTTACGCCATATTTACGGTCGGGGCTTGACACGGGCATTACATAGTTATAGACTGAATATGGTCGGTTGTAGCCCGACCGAAGGGGGATTGAATTGAAGAAGCTTATCGCAACCCTGGGAATTGCCTTCGTCGCCGCTGAAGCGGCCGACGCCTTCTTGACGCTTTGGGCCGTGAACCACGGCTTCCAGGAAGTCAACCCGATATTGGCCCCGATTGCTGGAACCTGGGCGTCGCCCCTGGTCAAGATACTTCCCGCCGCCCTGGTCGTTTGGGCCCTGGCCCGCCTGGGCCGCCGATACCCGAAGACCCAACCCGTGACCGCCGTCGGCCTGGTAAGCGCGGTCGCCTTCCTGGGCGTCGTCCTGGTATCGAACGTCGCCGAACTGTAATCGCCGCGGGGTTCCTTCCCCGCCTTCGCGTTCCGACCAGGTCGGGGCCCGAAGGGGGCGAAGAAGTCCCAAATTAAAACCGAAGGAGTATTGAAACCATGACAACCGAAAGGAACCAGACACAGACCCAGGTCACATTCCAGGAAATCGTTGACAACGCCCGTCAATGGGAAACGGACCACGAACCCTTCGACCGAACTTCCCGCCTTCCCCTTTTCCAGTATATTATCGAAGAAGGAACTGGCGGGGCCCTGGTCCCGTTCCAGGACCCGAACCAGGTCGTCCGCCGCGACATTCCGACAATCTATCTTCAGGACCAGGCCCACGGTCAACTATTGGCCCGCCTTGACTACACGAAGAAGCTATTCGAACGCCTTCCCGATAAAATGAATATCCTGGCGTTGAATTGGCTTATTCAAAACCACTACGAAAGGGATATTCTTCTTCGTTGCCAGGACGACAACCAGGTCCGCGCGCTTTTGTCCGCGCAATTCGAACCCTTCGACAACCTGGAACTTCTGAATATCCTGGAACCGTTTTGCCAGGACGCGACCGTCCGCTGGTATCACAACGACGACATGACCCTTCACGTTTCCGTCACCTGGCCGAATACCGAAGAAGAAATCAAGGTCGGCGACGTGGTCCAGCGCGGCATTCACATTTCGAATTCCGAAGTCGGCGTCCGAAGCGTCACGATTGCCGGTTACGTTTGGCGCGTGATATGTTCGAACGCCGCAATCGGCGGCGGCGAAGGCGGCGGGATACGTCGCTTCCGTCACGTCGGCGACACGGACAAGCTTCGGGACCAGGTAAGCGCGGCCATTGACGAAACATACCTGGAAGGAACGAAGATGATTGCACAGTTCAAGGCGTCGCTGGAAAAGGCCGTTGACGACCCGTACAATTACCTGGAACGTATCGCGAAGGACAAGACCAACGAAATGACCCAGGACCAGTTCAAGGCCGCAATGGACGCCTTCATGCTGGAACCGGACAACAACCTATACGCCGTCACGAACTCCATTACCAGGGCGGCCCATGCCTTCGAAGGCGAAGCGAAGTATGATATGGAACGCCTGGGGGCGAAGGTCTTGACCGAAGGCTTACGGTCCAGGAACTAACACGGACCACGACGGGCGGCGGGCAACCCCGCCGTCCGATTACGTTCGAAAGGAAGGAAACAATGAAACGAAGAACCATAATCGGAAACCTGAAGGGCCTGGTTGATAATTACGACCACGTCCGAACCTATATGACGGGGAATACGGGGGAATGGGTCGGCCTGGGTCTTTTGACCGAAGCCGAATACAACGCTTACCTGGCGGGGAACGCGGCCGAAGCCGACGTTTCGAAGAAGGCCCGCGACGCTGAAGACGCGGTCCCCAGGCCGAACTTGCTGGACGACCCGCGGGTCCCGAAGGAATATCGGGCAATCGTCGAACGTATGGCCGAACTGAAGCCCCTGGTTGACGCCGACAAGCGGACCCTGGACGTTCTTCAGGGCTTGCGGGAACGCGGGTCCTTCGGTCGGACTTCTTACTGGTCCGCCTTTGGCCTTTCCGACCTGGCCGACCGCGCAATCAGGGCCATTCGCGGGGCCGACGACAATTACGGCGAAGAATACCGCGAACTGGACGCGGCGAAGGACCCGAAGGAACGGACGGGAACCATTGTCCGCCGCGTTCGTCACGAAATCTTCGACGCTTACGAAACCGCCAGGAAGAAGGCCAGGGCCGACGCGACCGAAGTCGCCCTGAAGGAAAGCCCCTTCGCGGGCGGGACCAACGCCGAATTGATAGAACGCGGGAACAAAGTCCGCCGCCTGGTTGACCAACGCCAGGACGAAAAGCGGGCGGTCCAGGCCGAAGCAATGAAGAAGGTCCTGGAAGACGCGCTGAAGGGGGTTCCGCATGAACTATAATGAAACAGTCAACGCCGTGAACGCCGTCATTCGACAATACAATATGCCCTTGACCCTTCGACAAATCTATTACCGGCTTGTCGCCGGCGGGCTTATCCCGAACCGCCGAAGCGCGTACAACGGCCTTTCCGCCCAACTGGTCAAGGCCAGGGAAGCGGGGGAAGTCAACGAACGCCGTATCGTGGACCGTTCCAGGTCCATTGACGACCGCGCTTACGATAGCCCGAAGGACTTCCTGGAAGCTTGTGTCTGGACCGCCGAAAACCGCTTCTTCCGCCGGTACTGGTCAACCCAGGGAACCTATGTCGAAGCCTGGGTCGAAAAGGACGCGCTTTCCCAGGTCCTAGCGGGGGCCGTCGAAGAACTGAATACAATCGTCGCCCCGTCCAGGGGATATTCTTCTTATTCATACGTCCGCGACGCCGTCCGCCGGTTCCAGAAGAACCGCGGGGAAGCCGAACGGGTCGTCATTCTTCACATGACGGACCATGACCCGTCGGGCCTGGACATGACGCGGGACCTTCGGGACCGCTTCAACGCTTACGCCGCCGGCTTCCTTTTCAGCGTCGAAGTCCGCCGCGTCGCCTTGACCTTCGACCAGGTCCAGCAATACGACCTTATACCGAACCCGACGAAGATTACGGACCCGCGGGCCGCGGGATACATGGCCCAGTACGGGGACGAATGTTGGGAACTGGACGCAATCGAACCGCCCGAACTGGTTCGGCTAATCCACGAAGCGACCGAAGGCGAAGTCACGGACTGGGACGCCTGGAACGAAAGGAAGGCCCAGGACGAAGACGAACGCGAAGACCTTCGGGTCCTATTCGAAGAATGGAAGGACAAGTATCAATGAAAACGATAATCCTTTTAATAGCCGTCCTGGGGCTTGTCATGGGGGCCCTGGGTTGCCAACCAACGACCGACCCCGTCGCGACTGAAAAGCCGCCGGCGGGGTCCCCGCGTTTCGCGGACCTGGCGGCCGCGCCGGTCCAGGAAGACCAGGTCTTCGCCGTCCCGTCCTTCGTCGTGACCGGCTTCCAGGAAACCAGGTCGCCCGAAGCCTGGTCCATATCGGGGACCATACGCCAGGCGGACCCCGCGGTCCCTGGCCTGAAGTTCGACCGTCTTCTGATAACCTTCGTCTTCCAGGACGGCCGCCCTTGTGAATTCCAGGTTCCGGAACACGGTCCCTTGAACGACCTGGTCGAACCGATACCCTTCGCCCTGGTCCTGGGCCCCGACAATTACGAAAGCGCGGGGTTCGGGTTCGCGGGCTTCCAGGACTTCGAAGCGACGTCCCGCCTGGACCGGATAATCGTCCAGGTATTGACCAACCGGAACAAGGTTCAGGTCCGCCCGAACCACTGGACGGGGACCTTCGTCGCCGCCATTCAGGGGCCACTTGATTGAAATATGGGGGCCTCTACCCATTGACAAGGGCATTACACAGGCTTTACAATAAATAGCATTCTAACGAAAGGGGGACCAAATGAAGAAGGAACAAACCACAATGAAAGTCGTTTGCGCCTGGCATAAGAAGAACTTCGGCTTCGAACTTGATATGGGGACGAAGGAAGGTCACGGTTCGACGGGGACGACACACGGCATTTGTAAGCAATGCGCGAAGATTGAATGGGCGAAAGCCCCAGGCGGTCCGCCGCCCGCCCGCTGGAACCTGGTCGGCCGCTTCCTGGAACGCCGAAGGGCCCGTAAGCGTTATCACGACGCCGAAGACCAGGAAGAAGACGAAGCGTTGCTTTTCTTAATTCGAAATAACCCGAACCTTCACGCCCAATGTTTGCTTCGGGGCGAACGCGGGCGACATTACCTTCTGGTCGAAGACCTGGCCGAACTTCAGGTCCGCGTTTCAACCGAACCCGAAATCCGTTGCCACTTGAATTGACCGGCTACTTGACAAGGGCATTACAACGGCGATACAATGGGGCCAGGGGTCAAAGCCTGGCCCCAAATCTATTCGAAAGGAAGGAAAACAAATGGGAATTCCAGAAGAACCAGAATACAAGCCCTTCGACTACACTTGCCCGCATTGTCACCAACCCTTCACGGAACATAATTCCGTTCGAAGACACCAGTCAAACGTCACTTGCCCGCATTGTGGGAAACGCGGGGACTTCGTGGACGTCAATCAGTCCGCCGCCGCGCCCGTTTCAATCGTCAAGGTTCGATATATCAAACGGGAAACGGGGGAACCCGAAGGCCGCGAATATTCATACTTCACGGCCGAACCCCTGGGCCTGGCCTTCCACGTCAAGGCCCCAACCGAACACGGCCACGTCGAAGCCGTCGTGACCGCCCTGGACGTCCCCGAAGCGGAAGTCGCCGCCTTCAGGGACCGCGTTCGAACTATCCCCGCGGGTTCGATAATGGTCCGGCCCGCCCCTGAAATCGAATTACCCGCGGCCGAAACCCCGCCCGTCGCCCAGGTCGCGGACCCCGAACCGAATTCCCTGGCCGCCGCCGCTGAAGCCGCTGGCGCGGAAGTGAAGGAAGTCAATCTATTCGACCAGAAGCCCGAACCCGAACCGGAAGCCGAACCGCCCCAGGACGAAGGCCCGTCGGAAGGCGAACACGTCGAACAACTTTGGGACGAACAAAAGGCGGCCGAACAAAGCGTCCCGCCCGCCCTGGTAACGATTGAACGCCAGGTCGGGAAACCCGCCCCCGAATTGCTTCCGCTTTACCTGGAAGCCGCGGGGCTTCTTCAGTTCGCGAAGGCCCGCGTCATTGCCACGGCCGAAGACCTGAAGCCCGCGACGAACGACCTGGCAATTATCGCGACTTGTAAGAAGGCCATGTTCGCCAGGAAGGACGAACTTGTCGGGCCCATGAAGGCGAAGCTTGACCTGGTCAACCAGGCGTTCAACGACATTATGTTCCCCGTCCTGGAAGCCGACCGCTTGACCAGGGCCCAGGTAACGAAGTTCGACAACGACCAGCGCGCCAGGGCCGCGGAAGCGAAGCGGATTGAAGACGAAAAGACCAGGCTTGCCAGGGAAGAAGCCGCCTTCACTGGAACGGGCGAATTCGACGTTCCCCTGGGGACCATTGAAGAAGTCGCCCCGCCGCCCGAACGGACCCGAACGGACCTGGGGACCCTGGGGGGGCGGGACAACTGGAAAGCCCGCGTCGTTGACTTCAAGCTTCTGGACGACCAGTGGAAGCTTCCGAACGAAAGCCTTCTGAATAGCCATGCCAGGTCCACGAAGGGCGAACGCCCGATACCAGGCGTTGAATTCTACAACGACCGAATAACCACAATGCGAACGAAATCATAAGGGGGAAAAGAACATGACGAAACCATTATCAACCCAGGAAAGGGCGAACAGAAGGGCCGCCCGAAAAGCCGCCCGCAAATCGAACCAGCAAAAGGCCCCGTCCACGACCGCCGTCACGGTCCAGCAACCGAAAGGGGACCCGCCGGCCGGCGAAGACCCGACGCCGTCCGAAGGCTTGAACCTTTGCGATACTTGCGCGTATGAATTCGGCGAATGCGAAGGGGTCCCGAAGTTCGGGGAAGAAGAAGGGTCCGACCGCGTCGTCGAATGCAAAGGATACGCGAACGTCGAAACCTTCCCGACCGCGGACCAGGGGAAAGGTCCCGACGCCGCCCATGACGCCGGCGACAAAGGTCCGAATGAGACTGGCGGGGACCAGGGGGAAAAGCCGGCGACGGGCCCCCGCGTTTGCGACGTCGAACACCTTCGCGATTATCCGGAATGCTTCGAAGATTGTCCGAAGGACGAATGCGACGGGGTTCCCGCCGAACTGGTCCACTTGAACGAAGACGAAGGGGCGGAAGGGACCGAAGAAGAAAAGGAAGAAGACGTCGCCGTCATGCGGGAAGACGTTATCGCCCGTCCGGACCCCGCGCGCTTTGCGGCGGACGAAACCGATTACGGGGCTTGTCCGTCATGCACACGGTCGCTTAAAAGGACCGCCTTCAACCGATACCGTGACGCTATCCGTTGCACGAACCCGCGTTGCCGCGCTTATCGGGCCGTCGTGAAGACTATTTCCACGGGGGTCAACTGATATGAACGACAAACCGAAAGGAACGACACTTTCGAAACAACGACTTCAGCTTGACCACTTCGAAATTGACGTCCCGTATTCTCAGGGGACGAAGTCACTTGACCGCGTCCAGGCCGTCAACCTTTCCCTTCCGGACGACAATCCCCTGGCGGGCAAGCCCCTTCGAATGACTATCTTCAACCAGGAATTGAAGACCTTCGTCCGCGGGAAGTCAACCATTGTCGCCGACGTCGAAGAACGGCCCCGCCCCGAAAGCGAATACGGGCCCGACCGGACCATTGTCCAGGTATATGACGACCAGGGGAACCCCGTTTCCAGGAAGCAACCTGGCGGCGGGGGCGGCTATCAACGCCGGTCCCTGGAAGACGACCTGGTCCTGGAAGGCGTGAAGCGGCTTTCCATTGAAGGGCAAACGGCAATCGCCCAGGTCGGCGAACGGCTGGCCGACATTCTGAAGGTCCCGTCCGCTGAATGGGGACGACACGGGCTTGACGAAGAAACCTGGAAGCGTATCCTGGGGAAGTATTGGAAGGCGGTTGAAAAGGGCCTGGACAATTACCTGGCCCCGCCGCCGACAACCGCGGCAAAGCCCCCCCAGGCGGCCCAGGATAAACGCCAGGCGGCCGACAAGCCCGCGGCGGTATCAACCGACAAGCCGCCCGCCGCCGAACCGATAAAACACGCCGGCGACCTTTTGACCAGGGCGGCGAAACTTGAACCGCCCGTGACCCGTGACGACCTGGTTGTCGCCCTGGGTATCACAGACTTGACGGAAATAAAAGACCTTCAAGCCGCCTGGAAGAAGGCCCAAGAAATCAGCGCGGCGAAGGTTCAAGGCAAGCCGAAGGCGGACGAAAAGCAAACGACCGCCGCGGCCGGCGGGGAAGGCGAACGCTTGTTCGAATAACCCAGGGCGTTATTTTACCAGGGGAAAGGCCGCCGGTTAAAAGACGGCCTTTCCTTTGTCCCGCCCAGGGTAAAAAAAAGGACGCTTCGGGCTTGACATTGGCGGGACGGGGGCGTTACAATCAGGAAAACGAAAGGGGGTTCCCAAATGGTAACGAACGCGAAGACGACCCATAAGAAGGGGCAAGTCGCCCCTGGCAAAGTAAACCGGAACTGGCGAATAAATATCGGCATTGACCAGAAGCTTCACGACGAAGCGGTTCGCCAGGGTTACGGGGAAAAGGGCGTCGCGACCCTTGTCAACAACCACTTCACCCGATACTTCAACGGCGAAACAATCAGGCTGGACCCCGAAAATCTTTAATCGGGGTCCTTTTCTATTTCCGAAAGGGGGAATATATCATGGCGAAGAATACCGAAAGCAAGCCCGACAAAGGACCGAAGAAGACCCAGGCGAAGGCCGACGTCGCGAAGACGGAAGTTGTTCAATCGCTTCGGGTCGAAATCAACTTCCCGTCCATAACCGACCTGAAGCAAGCCCTGGCCTTCGACGCGGACGGGAACCTTTTAATCAGGGTCCAGTTCACTTCCCGCGTTGACCAGTACGAAATCTTCCGCCTGGTCAATCTTCTGAAGCAACCACACGGTTCATTATTCGCGACAATCGGAAGCCCGCAAACGGCAATGGACTTCAAGTTCACGAAGGACGGGCGGGTCGAAATTGTGAAGGCGGCAATCGCCGCGGAAAAGGCGAAGACGCCCGCGCTGGACAAGCCAACCGCGACCCAGGAACCGGACCAGGCAAAGCCCGCGTCCGCCATTCATTCGGTCGGCTTCAACCATATTCCCGAAGAAGAAAAGCCGTTCGGGGTCCTGATTGAGTACGTCGTCAACGGGACGGGGGAAATAAGAACGGTCGCCGGCCGCGGGAAGAACCCGACCGAAGCCGTAATCGCCGGCGTCCATAATTGCGGCCTGGCCGCCGACCAGAAGGAACCCTTCGAAATCCGCGCGGCCCTGGAAACCCTGGAACCGTCGGCCGAAGGATACAAGCTTATTCGGGCCCTGGACGTCGGGTCCTTCGATATTGAGGAAGGCAAGGGGGAAGCGAATTCCGGAAAAGGGGAATAAAACATGGGGGCCGAAAGCCGTTTGCTATATGACGAACGGCCCCTGGTCCTTATTCCCGAATTGGCGCGGTTACTGAAGGGCGTCCCAGGGTTCAACGGCATTGACGAAGCCCTGGTCCTTCAGCAAGTCCATTATTGGGTAATAATGAACCAGCGGGCCGACCGGAACAACCAGGAAGGCTTCTTCTGGACGTATAACACGTTCAACGCCTGGGCCGAACAGTTTTCCTTCCTTTGGTCCACAAGCACACTGAAGCGGATATTCGCGCGTCTGGAAAAGGCGGGCTTCCTTATTTCGGGCCGCTTCAATAAGTCGAACATTGACCGGACCAAATGGTATCGCGTGAACCATGAACGGCTTTCCCTATTGTGTCAGAATGAACCTTCCATAGTGTCAGAATGGCCCAATGGAAAGGGTCAACTTGACACTATGCAATCGGTCAACTTGACACAATCGGGCCAGGCACAAGCTACGCACGAAAACGGGGGACCAGAGAGTAACCAGAAACAACCTTCAGAGATTAGCACAGAGAAGAAACGGCGCGCGCCGAAACTTCATTCCAGGCCCATATTCGCTTCAATGCAAATCGAATTCGGATACCCTGAAAAGACCGACAAGGACCCGATACCGAATTACGGCAAGGAAGCGAAAGCGATTGACCGAATGGTCGCCAGGGGGTATTCTGAAGACGACATATTGGCCGCCTGGCAAGTGAAGGTCAGGGCCCGCGGCGAATTCGTTTCAATGGTCTTCGTCAACGAAGACATGGGAAAACCGTCCCGAACATTCCCGCGGCAAACGACCTTCCTTCCGACCGAAGACGACCTGGTCGCCCAGGCGAAGGAAAGGGGGTTGAATTGAACGAAGAAGAAAAGCGGGAATTCTACTGGAAGCAACGGGTCGAAGCCAACGTCCACGCGTCGCGGGTCCCGATTATAAGCCGCGGATTGAAGTTCAAGGAACTAACGGAAACCGAAGGCAACCGAAAAGCGATACGGACCGCGACGAACTTCCTGGTCGGAAGGATTGACCCGCCGCTTCTTCTTTTCATTGGCATTCCAGGCGTCGGCAAAACGACCCTGGCATACCTTATCGCCTGGGGGTTCCTGGAAGCGGGCGACCGCGTCCTTTACTACCAGGCGGAAGAACTTTTGAACGAACTTCAGGCCGTCTTGACCGAAGGGAAGGAATTCGGCCGAATATGGTCGCGCCTGAAGGAAGCCGACCTGGTTATACTGGACGACCTGGGGGCCCATAACCGAACCGCCTGGCGGGACGCCCAACTGGACGCCCTGGTTGACTACCGATACCGCGAACGCCTTCCCCTGGTAATGACGGCGAACAAGCTGGCGGACCAGTCCGAACGTATCCTGGACCGCGTCAAGGAAGGCGCGTCCGCGGTCATAACCGGCGAAAGCTGGCGCGGGAAGGGGGCGACCAAATGACGACCAGGTTCATATCACTTGACCCCGCGACGACCTTCACGGGTTGGGCCATATTCCAGGACGAAGGACTGGTCGCCTGGGGGAAGATTGACCTTCGCAAAGTCGAATATTCCTTCCGGTTCCAGTACGTCGTCAATGAGTTGATACACTTGACACAAGTGTATCACTTCCAGGAAATCGCTATCGAAGACGTGAAGACGGCCTGGCATTCGAAGAACCGCTTCCGGAATATCGCGGGGCTTCAGATTATCTTCCGGTCAATTCAGGAATGGGCGAAGGGGGTCAAGCTTCCCCTGGCCGCCTATAACCCCGCGACCTGGAAGAACGCCGTCGTCGGGCACGTCCACGCCCCGAAGGAAATCGTGAAGAACAATATCCGCTTCAGGTTCCCCAGTATCCCCGACGACTTGACCGAACACGAATACGACGCCGTCGCGATAGGCGTTTACCACGGGGGCCTTCGGAAGCTGGAAGGAATGACGACATGACCGCGATATTATTCACGGCGACCGCCGAACACGAATGCCATAAATGCCAGCGGGCGGACAAGACCATTCACGTCGGGGACCGCGCTATCAAGACGACGTCCCGTCAATCAAGTTGCGGCGGGTCCTATATGACGACCATTTATAAACACGAAGAATGTTATCAACCGCCCCAACGACGGAAGAAGTTGTGGGGCAAAGCATGAAAGGGGGAAATTGAAATGGGAAACGAACTGGAAAAGGCATTTCACGACCTGGACGAAGCCCTGGCCGTGATAAAACGGGAAGCCGAAAAGCTATCCGACGAAAACGCCGCGCTTCAGCGTGAACGCCAGGGCGAAGTCTGGTATTGGCAAGGCGACGGGAACGACAACCTGGAAAGCTTGACTTGCCCCGTCCTGATTGAAGCGGACGACCTTCGCGCTTTGCTGGAAAGGGGGCCCGCATGATATACGAAACCAGGGGCCGCGCCAGGGAATACTTCGAACTGGCGGCCAACTTATATTCAGGTTGCGAACACGCTTGCGCCTATTGCTACGGGGCCGACGTTCTTCGGAAGGACCCGAAGGAATTCTTCGGGCCGTCGTTCCCCAGGCGGGCCGACGTCCTGGGGGAACTGGCGAAGGACGCCGCGCGCCTTGAAGGAAATTATGAAAGCCGGCACGTTCTTTTGTCGTTCGTGACGGACCCGTATCAACCCGCCGAAGAACGCTTCCACTTGACCAGGCGGGCGATTGAAATTCTTCACGCGGCGAACCTGGGCGTCGCCATTCTAACGAAGGGCGGCTTCCGCGCGACACACGACTTCGACCTTCTGGACGGCGGGGACCTATTCGGGACGACCTTGACGTTTATGGACCCGAAGCTTTCGCGGACCTGGGAACCAGGGGCGGCCCTTCCCATTGACCGAATGCTTTCCCTGGACGACGCCCACAAGCGCGGAATTGGGACCTGGGTATCATGTGAACCCGTCATTGACTATACGGAAACCCTGGCCCTGATTGAAGCGACGGCGAAATTCGTTGACGTCTTCAAGGTCGGGACGTTGAACTATTCAGGGAAGCTTCCGCGGGACCTGGTTCCGCCGCCGGTTGACTGGAAGGTATTCGCCCAGGAAGTCGTCGGTCTTCTGGACCGCCTGGGGGCGAATTACTATATCAAGAAGGACCTGGCGCGCTATATCGGCCGCCCCGACGGGATAACCGTCGGCCTGGTCCCGAATTGAAAGGGGGAAATATGGACATTGTCGTTTGTTCACAATGCGGGCAAAACATGGCCCGAATAGAAACCGTTGACGGGGTCGAAAAGGACTGGGAAAGGGACACGCCCGTTTGTCCGCAATGCCGCGGGGTCCCAGGGGCCCAACCGCTGAAGCGGAACCGAAACGTCCTGGGGGGCTTCCCGTGGAAGCGGGACGCCAGCGGGAAGAAGGTCCCGAAGTGGATATCGGCGGGACCATAAGCGGGGCCGTCTTCAGTGAAAGCGAATGCCGACGCTTCCGCTTCGCGCTTTGGCGGGTATGGGACCAGGCGAAACCCGCGCTTCTTTTCATAGGCTTGAACCCGTCCACGGCGACCGAATACCAGGACGACCCGACCATTGTCCGCGTCGCCCGCTTCGCCCGCGAAAACGGTTGGGGCGGCCTATTCGTCGGGAACCTATTCGACCAGGTAACGGCGAACCCTGGGAACCTGGACATGACGCGGGACCAGGCTTCCAACGACGAAGCCCTTCGCCAAATGCGGGGGCTTTGTTCGGCGACCCTGGCCGGTTGGGGCCATTTCGGGGACCTGGCGCGGACCAGGCCCGAAGAAGTCCTGGCCCTGGTCGGGAACCCCGTCTTATGCCTGGGGAAAACGAAGGACGGCTGGCCGAAACACCCGCTTTACTTGAAGGCGGACACGCCGTTCATTACATACGAAAGGGGGACAATATGAAGACCGAATTCACTTGCCCGTCCGGTCACACGGTCCAGGCGACCGAACTTCATTCTTACGTTAGCTTGACCGAAGGGGACCTGAACGAAGGGATTACTTTCGCTTGCCCTGGCGGGAAGCGCGGCCATACCTTCACGCTGAAGAAGGCCGTCGCGTCGGGTATGTTCACGGAAGAAGAAGCCGCCAATATCCGCGCCGGCGGCGAACGGTATCGCCAGGACAACGAAGCCGCGGTCA
>Ga0307378_10001659_pt1 | contig 35640 bp, 35 predicted proteins | sample UN1MG_FD_202238 | JGI IMG/M metagenome (GOLD analysis project Ga0307378, IMG submission 202238) | Soil microbial communities from Risofladan, Vaasa, Finland - UN-1 | ecosystem: Environmental > Terrestrial > Soil > Coastal area > Acid sulfate soil | place: Finland: Risofladan, Vaasa | collected... | reverse complement strand
CGTTTTCCAACCTTAATAACGAAAGGTTTACCTAATTCAATAAAGAAAGAATCGCCTTCGGCGAACGTAAACGAAATATCTCCTTCGCCTTCCTTTAACCTCCGGCCGTCTATTTCCACCGCACCTTGGTTAACTAACCTTCTAGCCTCACTTTTAGATTTAACTAATCTCGCACCCACCATAATTTCTACGGGGGTATTCTTAACGCTTTCCCGTTTAAACTTGAAAACCGGCATATCCTTGGGCGTCAGGCCCTCTTTATGGACGCGCTCGAAGTGTTCCTCGGCGGCTCGAGCGGCGGCGGCGTCGTGATAGAGCTCGACGACGCGACGCGCCATCTCCATCTTCACGTCCTTGGGATGGGCCCCGCCGGCGGCGACGTCGGCCCGCAGCTTCTTCACCTCTTCCGGCTTCTTGAGCCGGAGTATCTCCAGGTAGTCGAACATCAGCTCATCCGAGATTGACATCAGTTTGCCGTAGATTTCTTCGGGCGCCTCGGTCACGCCGACGTAGTTACCGAGCGACTTCGACATCTTCCGGGCGCCGTCGGTGCCCACCAGCAGCGGCGTAATGACCGCGACCTCGGGCAGTTGGCCGAACTCGCGCTGGATGTCGCGCACTACCATCAGGTTGAACTTCTGGTCGGAGCCGCCCAGCTCGACGTCGGCCTGGAGCGCCACCGAGTCGTACGCCTGCGCCAGCGGGTAGAGCAGCTCGTGGAGGCTTATAGGCAACCCCTCGGCGAGGCGCTTGGCGAAGTCGTCGCGCTCGACCATGCGGGCGACGGTGTAACGGGCGGCGAGGCGGATGACGTCGGCGAAGGACATAGGCTCGAGCCAGCGGCTGTTGTAGTCGATGACCGTCTTCTCGCGGTCGAGGATTTTGAACGCCTGGTCGCAATAGGTCTCGGCGTTGACGCGAATTTCTTCCGCCGACAGCGCGGGCCGGGTCTTGGAGCGGCCCGACGGGTCGCCGATGCTGCAGGTGAAATCGCCCACCAGGAAGACGACCTGGTGGCCCAGGTCCTGGAAGTCGCGGAGCTTGCCCAATACGACCGTGTGGCCGAGGTGGATATCGGGCGCGGTGGGGTCGAGGCCGAGCTTAACCGTCAACGGCCGCCCGGTCTCGAGCGACGAGCGGAGCTTGGCGCGCAGGTCGTCCTCGGTGACGATTTCCAGCGCGCCCTCGCGGATGACCGCGAGTTGTCGCTCGACTTCGGCCTCTATTTTCGCGTCGCTTTTCGTCGCCACGTCGCTCCGTCCTCGCCTGGGGCTCGCCGGATATAAAAAAGGCATAGGACCTACTGCGCCCTATGCCCCACCGTCGGCGCGGCGAGGCCTTTACTGGTTGTAATACATCGCTTTTATTCGGCCCCAGGCGTTGCTCTCGGTGTTGGCGGCCGGGGATTCGCGGGGGCTATTGATATTTTGGGGTTGAGGTTTGGCGCGTTCGCGTAAATCGGTCAGATTGTCGCCGGTGTCGTACGAGTTCCCGTTAACTTCGTTGTGGTTCGGGCCGGACTTGCGTTCCAAGCTGTGGCCGCGGCTTACGCCGGGATGCTGCGTGCCCTCGTAATAAGGCCAACGCACCGGTCCCCAGCCGACGGCGTCCCGCTTTTGGCCGCCGGGGAGCTCGACTATAACGCCCCCCTCGCCTTTCAAAAAATCCATCGAGAGTTCACAATAGAAGTCGGGCTTATACGAGAATTTCGACCAGGCGCCGCGGTCCCGTTCCCGGCCTATAAGGTAAAAACCGTGACTCGGGATAACCATTTTTTCGCCGTCCTTCACCAACGCGACCATTTCGATGCCTTGCCTGGAAGCGATACGCACGCGCCACCCGCTAAGGTCGACGTTGGTTTTACCGGCGTTATAAAATTCTATGAACGGCGGCGGCGAGCCTTCGGCGGGGTCGTACGAGACTTCCGAGATGAAAACCTTATCCGCCGGGTCGGCCGCCAAGCTCACGCCGGCTAGTAGCAAACATACTAATATGTAAGCCGATGGCCGCAAGCCAAACTTCTCCTCTCACCTACCATTATGGCAGGGTAGCCTATATCTGTCAAGCGAAAACGAAACTCGCGGCCCCTACCCGGGCGCGCCCGCCCCGGCGGTTGCGTAAATAAATTTCGGAAAAAAACCACCCTAGTTATCCGTAACGAACGGCCGCCCCGCGTTTCAGCGTTTCTTGCGCCGTCGTGACGGCGGTTACGAAATACGCGGGGACATAGTAAAAGGCGCCGTTCAAGCCGCCCCCGCAAAGGAAGCCGCACGGTATATTATAAGGTTTTAGGCCGCCGTTCAGCGAGCGGCCGGTTCCGCGCGCTCGTCGTCGCGGCGCGCCGCATCCGGTCGTTCTCCGGCGTTATCCCAATCGGCTTCGCCGCAGCGGCAGGGCGGGAATTTATCGCCCCGGGACAGCGATACCTCGTGACCGCAATTGTCGCAACGGTACACGTCCGTCAACGGCGTCGGCAATCCGGCACGGTATACCATAATCGTCCCTCCAGGTGTTCGCGGCGCACGTTCACGTGCGCCCGTCCTCGCCGGCCGAACCGCTCCGCTAGCGGTATTCGGTCCCTTCGCAATTCGGGCACGGCGGCAGTGCGTCGTCGGGGTCGTCGAGCCGCACGATCTGGTCACAGCTCGAGCACACGTATAAGCCGACCCCGGGTTGTTCCCCCGTCTTCGGCATTCCGACCACCCCTTTCGCCTTCCGCGAGCCGGAACCCACACGCGGGAAGCGGAGTATATTAACCCAACCCGCCTCGGTTGTCAAAGGGATTTTAAGCGCGGCGTGTATTTAGTCTACGGCGGCGCGGAGGCAAAAATACCGCCGCCATAAACCTTGCCCCCGGCGGTTTATTTATGCTATATTGCAAGTTAAAAGGGAGCAGACCATGCCCAAGTTCGACGCCAACAAGATTGCCGTAACCTTCGACGACGTACTGTTGAAACCCCGCTACAGCGCCGCCCTCCCGCCGGACGTGGACGTCCGGACGCAGTTCACGCGCCACATAAAGCTCAACGTCCCCATCGTCTCGGCGGCGATGGACACCGTCACCGAGGCCGCGCTCGCAATTGCGCTCGCGCAGGAGGGCGGCATCGGCGTAATACATCGCAATATGCCGACGGAGGCGCAGGCCGCGGAGGTCAACAAGGTCAAGCGGTACGTCTCCGGCATGATCGTCGACCCCTTCACCCTCGCCCCCGACTCCCCCATCGCCGACGCCCTCGCCATTATGGCCGGTTACAAAATATCCGGCGTCCCCGTGGTCGACGCGGAGGGGGTCCTCCTCGGCATCATCACCAACCGCGACTTGCGCTTCGAGAAGCGGCGCGACATCCCGGTGGCCGAGCTGATGACGCGCGAAGGTCTGATAACCGCGCCGGTGGGGACCTCGCTCGAGCAGGCCAAAAAGCTGCTCCACAAGCACCGCATCGAAAAGCTCCCCATCGTCGACGCCAAGGGGCGCCTCAAAGGCCTTATAACCGTCAAGGATATCGTCAAAGCCATCGAGTACCCGAACGCCTGCAAGGACGAGCAAGGGCGGCTGCGGGTCGCCGCGGCGGTGGGCGTGGGCAAACGCGCGCTGGAGCGCGTCGAGCGTCTGCTCGAGAACGGCTGCGACGTCGTCGTCGTGGACACCGCCCACGGCCACAGCAAAGGCGTCATCGATACCGTCAAGCTGCTCAAACGCAAATTCAAAAAGGCGGAGGTGGCCGCGGGAAACGTCGGCACCGCGGAAGGGGCCGAGGCACTTATCGCCGCCGGGGTCGACGGCGTCAAGGTGGGCATCGGCCCGAGCGCCATCTGCACCACGCGCGTCGTGGCCGGCGCCGGCGTCCCCCAGGTGACGGCCATAATGGAAACGGCGCCGGTATGCCGGAAGGCAAAAGTACCGCTCATCGCCGACGGCGGCATCAAGTACTCCGGCGACATTACCAAGGCCGTCGCCGCCGGCGCTTCGTCCGTGATGATCGGCTCGCTCTTCGCCGGAACCGAGGAGAGCCCGGGCGAGCTCATACTCTACGAGGGTCGCGCCTACAAATCCTACCGCGGCATGGGGAGCATGGGCGCGCTGGGCGGCTCGTCGCTGTCGCGCGACCGCTACGGCCAGCCGGAAGACGCCGAAGCGGCCAAGCTCGTGCCCGAAGGCATCGAGGGCCGCGTCCCGTACCGGGGCCCGTTGTCGCAAGTCGTCTATCAACTCGTCGGCGGCCTGCGCGCCGGCATGGGCTACTGCGGCGCCAAGGACGTAAAAACGCTGTGGAAAACCGCGGAGTTCGTCCGCGTGACGCCCGCCGGCCTGGCCGAGAGCCACCCCCACGACGTCCAGATAACCAAAGAGGCCCCCAACTACGGCGTCCGCACGCCGTGGCACAAGAAATAAGGACCCGGGAGGTAGGCCGTTCCCCCGGCAATCATAATCGCCGCCCGCGCGCTCGGCATCCCGTTCCTGGCCGGGATTAATTTATACGTAACGGTCTTCGCGCTGGGCCTGATCAAAAAGCTCACCGGGGCGACGGTGCTGGGGCCGGAGTTCGACGTCCTCGCGAGCTGGCCGGTGCTCATCGTCGCCGGCGTCCTCCTCGTCGTCGAGGTAGTGGCCGATAAAATCCCGGCCGTGGACCACGTATGGGACGCGGTTCACACCTTCATACGGACGCCGGGCGCGATGGTCGTCGTAGCGGTCCTGATGCAGGGCCAGGACGTAACGTGGCAGGTTATCGCCATCCTGGTCGCGGGGGGCGTAGCGTTCGTAGCGCACGCCGGCAAGGCCACGGCTCGAGTCGCCTCCACCAAGGTCACCGCCGCGACCGCCAACGCCGTCGTGAGCGCGGCCGAAGACGTGTTCGTCGCCCTGGGGTCCGTGCTGGCCGCGTTCTACCCCGTCGTGTTGGGCGCGCTGGTATTGGCGGCGCTCCTCTCGGCGGCGATATTCGGGCCCAAGCTGGTCCGGGCGTTCCGCATAAGCTGGGCGGTCTCGTCGAACTACGTTCGGAACCTGGGGCGTAAGCTCCGCCGTTGGCTCGAGCCCGATTGGAGGCCGGAGGCGAGGGCGGTCAACTTGCCGCCGCCGCTGCAGGACCTGGCGCTGGCGGAAGCGCCCCTCGGCGCGGCCCGGGTGTTGGAGGGCAATTACGGCCGGCGCCGTATGGGCTACCTCCTCGTGTGGCGCGACCGGCTGGCGCTGTACGTCAAGCGGGTCGTGAAGGCGAAGGTCCGCGGTTATTATTTTAAGGAACTGGAAGACGTCTACGTGGGCGAGGACACGCTGTTGGACCGCCTGTTCTTCGTCGCCCGGGGTCGGGCGTACGTGTTATCGTTCTTCAAAGGTCAAAAACCCGCAGCGGCCTACGTGGCGGAGCTTATCGCCGCCGGGCAAGCGAAGCCGTGACGGACGGCGCGTTAAAAACGGAAGCGCGGAAGGGCAGCGGGTAAACCGCTAAACCACGGGTAATAAATGCGCGACTTGAAGAAGAAGGGTAAAAAGTTAGACGTATTATTCGGCGCACTAAGCGCCGCCGTACCGTTCGCGGCGTACCTGGTCACGCTGCCGCCGACGATAACGTTCGAGGACTCGGGGCAGATTATCACCGCCGCGGCGAAGCTCGGCATCTCCCACCCGTCGGGGTATCCGCTCGAGTCGCTGGTAGGCCACTTCTTCACGCTGGTGCCCTTCGGCCGCATCGCCTGGCGGGTTAACCTCGCGTCGGCGGCGGCGGCCGCGGCCTGCTGCCTGGTGTTGTTCCTCCTGCTGCGTCGCTTATTACTGGACGTGAAAACCGACGCCCGGATGGCGGCACCGGCTGCGGCGGCGGCCGCGGCGGCGGCCTTCGGCCTGGGCCGCGCGTTCTGGAGCCAGGCCGTGGTCGCCGAAGCGTACGCGGTGAACGCGCTCGCGCTCGCGGCGGTGTTGTACGCCGCCTTCAACTTCGTCCGCACGCGCGACGCCAGGTGGGGTTACCTCGCGGCCTTCGTCGGCGGCCTCGCGCTCAGCGCCCACACCTCCTCGGCCATAGTATCTATACCGGTAGGGGTATATTTAATCTGGCGTTTTCGCAGGTTGCCGAGCCTTCGGGGTTTATTCGCGGCGCTCGCGTTCGTCCTGCTCGGATTCGCGGTATACCTCTATTTACCCATCCGCGCGGTCCAGGGGCCGGCCATAAATTGGGGCGACCCCCGCACGTTCGCGCGCGCCTACGGCCACGTTACGCGGCGGATGTACGGCGGCCCCAACCCGGAGCGCCTCCAGTTCCTGCCGTTCCATCTACTCGAGCTGGGGAAATTCTTATGGCAGGAGTTCGCGCCGCCCGCGGTCTTGGCCGTCGCGGCCGGGATAGTAATCGGCTTGATACGCCGCGCCAAGCCGTGGGGCTTTCTGGCGCTGCTGCTGCTGGTTACCGGGCCGCTGGCCACGGCGGCGCTGGTCCTACTGCTCCAGGGACATCAACTCCCGGGCATCCAGGTTTGGTACATCCCCTTCTTTATGTTGTCGGCGCTGTTCCTGGGGCTGGCCCTCTTCGAGCTGATTACGCGGCGGAACGCCTGGGTGCGGCGGGCCGGATACGCCGCCCTCGCGCTGGCCGTAGCGCTGCCGGCGGCGTTCAACTTCTATTGGAACGATTACCGCGACTACTACTTCGCCGAGGACTACGGCGCCAACTTCCTCCGCACGATAGCGTACAACGGCCTTAACATAATGTTCGAACGCGGTTCGCTGGGGACGTTCGAGACCGCTTACTTGAAGAAGGTCGAGGGCTACCGACCGGACCACGTGTTCGTGGATGCGACGGGGAGCGTGTACTCGGAGTACGGGCGCTTCGCCGCGGGCCGCCTCGAGCCGCGGGACCCGGTGGCGGCGCAAATGTGGGAGCGTGCCTTCGAGCGAGACATCTTAACCGCGCCCACCCACCACGACGTCTACTACAGCATCTTCAGGGAAGAAGTCCCGTCGTACGGCTTCGCGCTCGAGCCCGCCGGTATGTTGTACCGCGTAACGGAGCCGCCGCTCGAGCGACGGCCCGTGTCGCCCGTTTGGCGCCGGTACGCCGTGCGGGGCGTCGCCGAGGTCGAGGCCGACCCCGCCTCCCGGCGCTACCTGGCCGAAGAGTGGGTCCGCGACGGTATTTGTAAATACAAGTTAATGCTGGCTAGGGATTATTTCCAGGCCGGCGAGACCGACAAAGCGCTCGCGACGCTCGCCGCGGCCGCGCCCGTCGCCCGGGACTTGACGGAGTCCTTGCTTGAGCTGGCCAATATTTACGCTATGCACGGTTATTATAAAGAAGCCATACCGCACTACGACCGAGCCCTCGAGGCCTTTCCGCGCAAAGGCGTAGGCGACCAGAGTTTCCGATTGCACTACGCGCAAATCCTCGCGAATAAAGCGATCGCGTACCTGCGCGTCGGCGACGTTGAGGCCGCGGAAAAAGCCTTCCGCCGCTCGCTGGAGACCTATCCCGACCAACCCAACGTCCGCTATATGGTACGGCCCGGAAACCTCGAGGAGGCCGCGCGGTTATTAGGCTCGGGTAGCCATTAACAAACCCTTTCTTCTTCCGCCCCGCGAAGCCGGGTAAACGACGGACCGGCCCCAAATTAACTCAACGCGGATGCCGCTTATGAGCAATATACTCAAGAGCCCAAAGTTGCCGCTGGCCGTAACGCTATCTTTGGCGGTAATAGCGCCCGCCATCTGGCTCGCGACCGTCATCCCCCTCGAGGGATTGAATTTGTCCTCGGACGACGCCTGGATCCACCAGGTTTTCGCCCGGAACCTGGCCCGAGAGGGAAGGTTCGAGTACAACCCGGGGGAGCGCTCCGCGGGCGTCACCGGGCCCTTATGGACCATGCTTCTGAGCGAAACTTATTTCTTCCACCTCCCGGCGCGGGCCGCGGCGTTGGCGTTGACCATCGCGAGCCACGTGCTGTGGGTGGGGGCGATATACTGGCTCTGCCGGGGTTTCTGGCCCGACCGCTCGCGGTGGTGGCCCGCGGCCGCGGCGTGCCTTTTTACGCTCTTCGGGCCGGCGTTGTGGTTTTCGGTATCCGGCATGGAGACGTCGCTGTTCTTCGCGCTGGCGACTCTCGCCGCCGCGGCCTTCGGCCGGGGCCGCCACGCCGTCGCCGGTTTCGCCGCCGCGGCCTCCGTACCGGTGCGGCCCGAGGGAGGCATACTAGTCGTCATGCTGTTCGCGTGGTGGGTTTTTAAGCTCGTCCGCGAAAGGCGGCGGCCGAACGCGGGCGAGCTCGTCGGCTACGTACTGATGCCGCTGCTGTTCGACACGCCGTTTGTAGTCCACAGTTGGCTCGTGGCGGGCGTGCCCTTCCCCACGACGTATTTCGGCCGGCACTGGCTTTACCTGGGCGCGGCGGCCGATTATCAGCGCGTCGTATGGAACGGCCCCGCCATACTGGCGTTTTACTGGTACCGGTACATCCACGTGTGGATGCTGGGGCAAAACGACCTATCCAACGCTATGAAGATATTCACCGAACCCGTCGTGCTGAGCCAGCTCGGCTTGTGGGGCGCGGTTATCCAGCTCGTTCGCCGCCGCCTGCATTCGGGTTTCGGGTTCTTCATAATCTGGGTGCTGGCCCACAACGTCTTGTACGGCTTCCTTTTGCCCAACTTCGGCACCGCCGGCAGGTACGAGGGCTGCAACTTCGCGCTATTCGCCATCGCCATACCGTACGGCGCCCTACTCGTGTTGGGTTGGGTCAAGGATAGGGGATACAAGATAATCCCGTACGTCTTCCTCGCGGCGGCCTTCGTCTCGGCGGCGGGCTCGTACTTACAATGGCGTATAATGTACGCCGACAACATCCACCACATCACCACGGTCCACGAGCGCGCGGGCAAATGGGTCGCCCAAAACCTCCCGGCGGAGGCGCGCATAGCGGCCTTCGACATCGGCGCCTTCGGCTACTACGCCGACCACTACATCATCGACCTGGGCGGCCTCCTCGACCGCGACGCCGACAAGTACCTCCGCACCAAGACTATGAGCCGGTACCTGAAAATGAAAGGCGCCGACTACGTCGCGATGATGGAAGTCGAATCGCCGGAAATTATACCGCTGGCGGAACGGCTCGGCTTCTATCAAGACGAGGGCAAAGTCTTCCGAATCGAATTCCTCAAATCGTGGAACCTCAATCTCAGCCGACGACGGTGGTTAAGCGTTACCGCGATAGCGTACCCTCGGCTGGTGCTCTATAAAATAAAGTTCTTAAGCGACTAAACTTCCCGGGGCGTTATGGCGTCCAACATTAGCGGTGGGGAAAGCAAAAAGGCCGTTGTATCCCGCGAAATGGTGCAACGGGCCCGCGACGGCGACGACGACGCGTTCGGCCTCATCGTCGAGACCTACCGCGACCGCTTGTTCGGCCTGGCCTTGGGAATCGTGCGGAACAGGGACGCGGCGGAAGACATCGTACAAGAGGCGTTCATAAAAGCCTACAAGAACCTCAAGCGCTTTCGCGGCGAGGCCAGCATTTACACCTGGTTATACCGGATAGCGGTCAACACGGCGCACAACCACTTAAGAAAAGCGAGTCGGCGGGGGGGAGTAGACTTCGACGACGTGGCGCCGTTCATCGAGGCCCGCGGCCTCAACCCGGCCGACGGCGCCGCCAATACCGAACTGGGGGAGGCCATAGACGGCGCCGTCCGCCGGCTGCCGCCGCGCCAACGGGAAGTGTTCATACTGCACTACTTCGAACGGATGACTCATCGCGAAATAGCGGAGACGCTGGGCGTAACGGAAGGGGCGATAAAAGCCAATTTCTTTCACGCCGTACAAAAACTCAAAGGGGCGTTAAGGCCGTACGTAACGTAGAACGGGTAACGGAAATGGAAAGCGAAACCGAAAAAAGCTCGTGCCGTAAATGGCAAATTATCCTCGGCGAATACGTCCTGGGGACCGTCGACGAACGCGACCGCGGGCGGCTCGAGCGGCACCTATCGCGGTGCGACCGCTGCCGCCGCGAGCTCGCCGAGATGGAAGAAATGTACCGCCTCCTGGGCGACTTCGAGCCGGCGAAACCCGGGCCGTTCTTCGCCGCGAAAGTGGCGCACGCCGTCCGGAAAGAAACCGAAGCCGCAGCGCCCGGGGCGATGGACGAAGGAGCCCTCCCCGGCCTCCGGCGCTGGATGCGCCGGCCCGCCGTCGCGTCGGCGGTCGCGGCCGCGTCTATCGCCGCGGTGACGGCGATATTGTACGTAAAGGTGTGGCTGCCGCGGGCGTCGCGAGAACCCACGATGCCCCCGGCCGGCGAAGTCGCGTCGAAGACCGGTAAATTGGCCGCGGCGCCGGCGCCCGAAAAGGAAACCGCGCCCGCCGAAGGACGGCCGGAAGTAGAGCTGCGGGGAACTCGAGCCGGGACCGGCGTACGCGGCGAGCTCGCTCTCTCGTTAACGGAAATCGCCGCAGCCGAGGAACCGGCGGCCGACGAATTCGCGGCGGCAGCCGGCAAACCGGCTGAAGTGCCGACCCGAGACAAAGACGCTACCGCCGCGGAAGGACGGTCGGAAGTAGCGTCGCGAGGAACTCGGGCGGGAGCGGGTGCGGCCGGCGAAACCGCCCCTCGCCGCTTCGAACTGGCCGCGACCGAGGAAAAGTCGGCGAGGACGCTCGCGGCGAAAGAAAAAGAAGAAGCCACGGCGGAAGCACCTTATCCGGTAACGGCTTCGCCCGAAACCTACGAAACGGCAACGGCGCCGTTCGCGGCCCGGACCCGCGCGCGCTACGACGCCGCGGACTACGGCCGGCGCGCCGAGGTCTCTACGTTCGGACGCTTAACCGACGACGACGGAACGCCGGCGTTGGCGGGATTGGAAGAGGAAACCCTGACCGCGGCCGACGTCGAGGCCCGGATGGACGCGCGCTTCGAGGCCGACGTCGAGCGGCTTACGCGGGGGGGCGTGGCCCTGGTGGATTACGTCACGCCCAACGGCCTGCTCATGACGTACTTCTACGAGCTACCGGTGGAAGAACAAAAAACGGTGTTGAGCCGTCTACGGCGGGAAGCGGAAGCCGCTACCGCCGCGGAGTTACTACTATCGCACTGACCAATCGGTTCCCGGGGGTGCCGCGATGAAGACGAACACGACGGGCGGTTTCGCCGCGGTTTGCCTTACGGCAATCCTTCTCGGCGCGGCGTCGTACGCCCAACAACCGCCCGAGGATACGCCGCCGGAGCGCGAAGCCGTCCGGGCCGCGATTAACGAGATCAAACAGAAGAACGTGGTCGACGTTCTCGAGCTGGAGGACGGGGAGGAAGAGACCTTCCTGGGCGTATACAACCGTTGGGAGGAAGTGCGTTGGCGCTACCGCGAACGGCGCGGCGCGCTGATGGAAGAACTCCGCCTGGCCATAGCGGGAAGTGACGCCAGGCCCGTAGCCGAAATACTCGACGACGTCGACGCCGTAGACGCGGAGAGTCGGGGCTCCGAGGACCGTTTGCGGGCCGAGTTCAGGTCGCTGTTGTCCGACGACCAATACGCCCGACTGCTGCTTTTCGAGCACAACTTCAATCGGACGCTGCGCCGGTTCGTCCAGGAGCAACAACGCCAGCCGCCGGGGCCGGCGACGCGGCAGCCGTAAGGCGCCCTCCGCGGAATTAGAACGCCCGGGTTCGCCGGGCGTTTTTCTTATGCCGCGGCCGGCGGGCCGGGCCTCAGTCGCGTTCCGCCTCTTCGACCAACATCACGGGAATGCCGTCCCGGACGGGATACTTAAGGCCGCACTTACAGCATATTATCTTTTGGTTCTCCTCATCGTACTCGACGTCGCCCTTACAGTCCGGGCAGGCCAAGATCTCGAGCAGTTCCTTATCGACCATAGTATATACTCCCGTCTTTTAATATTTGTGGATAAAGCGCAGGCCGAGGCCGTAACGCTGACTTCCCTCGTCCTCGAACGTACTGCCCACGACGTAGAAATCCCGCTTAAGCTCGTAGTCGACCTCCGCGGAGTGCTCGAGCTCGCGGGCCCCGGAAACTTCCTCCCGGTACTTGCCAGTATAAGAGACGAAGAGGTCGTGGGTCAAGTGCTGTCCGACGGTAAATTCGGCGTACGGGTTTTGCTGCTCCCCTCGGAAGACGTTGGCGTCGAACTCGAAGACGTCGACGCCGGTCTCGCGGCGCACGGCGCGCGACACCTCCGCTTCGGCGTAATGGCGGACGTAGTCGCTTGAGCCTTTGGAGGCCAGTTCGCTCGAGCTGAGGTCGTTGTAGTCTTCCCACGTAACGTCCAACGCCAACACCTTCATAATCTCGTCCTGCGCCAATCCGACCGTTTGGCCGGAAGTAAGCTCGTAGCGCAGCGTGACCTCCGGTTCCCGCAGCGTACCGGTGACGTCGACGTATACGACGGCGTCGGCGTTCCCCGGGCGAACGGCGCGTATCACGTGCTTGGCCTGTAGGTTGATGACCGGGTTCAGCTCTTCGGTCCCGGTTAATATTATGTCGGCCTTCTCGACCGTAAAATCGCGCTTGAGGAAGTAATAGTAGCCCCGGCGTGCGTGCAACTCGCCGGCGTAATAGGTCGCGGCGCCGGTTCGGCGGAAAACCACGTCGGCCTCGAGCTCGATCTCCGCGTCCTTGTTTCTTAACCACAGGTTCCCCGGGGCCAGTACGTGGACTTCGTAGTCGAACCCCCCGGAGGAAGGAGGGCCGCCGGCCTTCGACTCCCCGCCGAAACCTATGGTAATGAGGCCGCTGGACAGCCTCACCTCCGCCGTCGCCCGTAACCGGTCCACCGGGCCGTTAATGCTGGCCTCGACGTCCCCCGAAGCTTGTACCCCGCTGATAGCGCGTACGACGTAGTCCTCCAACGATACGGACAAATCCAACTCGAGCGGCTTTACGGCCTCGAAGGACACGCTCCCCCACGCGCGGCCGCGGCCTTCGTCAAGGTCGAACGTAATGGGGTCCTCGGGCGGGACGACGACGCTGTCCCCCCGGGCTTCGAACGCCCCCGAAAGGTTCGAAAAAGAAGAGCGTAAGGAGCTTACCACGCCTTCGCCCTCCAGGACCTCGACGCGCCCTTTGAAGGCGGGGGTCCGATACGTCCCCCCTAACTCCAGCCGGCCCCGCACCTTCCCGCCCGTAATCAGCACTTCGTCCGTAAGGGGATTGAGGGCTCGTAGGTCGAGGTCGGTAAAATCCGCCCTGAGCTCCATCTCGCCTCCGAGGGGCGAACCTTCCCCCTTACGCAAATCCAACGGCAGTTCGCCCGTGACAACGACGTTGGGAAGCGTACTCTCGGAAAGCGAAATTTCGCGGATGGAGACGACGCCGTCGCGGTACGTGAAGTCGGCGCGTCCCTTGGCGAAATACACCCCTCCCCAGCGGGCTTCGCTCAACAGGAAGTTGGCGCGCACCGTGGGCGAAGACGCGGTCCCCGTAGCGGTGATAACGCCGTCGACGAAGCCCTCTTCCGCCAGCCCCTCCTTGTATAACGAGGTAAGGGCGGCCAACTTGAACTTGGAGAACCTCAACGTAACGTCCAGCGGTTCGTCGCCCTCGCCCGCCAAGGCGGAGAGGGGCAAGTAGGCCGCGGCGCGGAGCGTACCGCCCGCCAAACCCGCGACCAGGCCCGGAACCGTCAACCGGTTGTGCTCGTACGAGACCTCCCCCTCTATGTAATCGATCGGTTGCCGCCCGAAGAAGACGTTGGAGGCGGCGACGCTGGCGTAGAAAGAGGGAGCGTCCATCGTACCTCCTATATCTAAACGGACGCGGTCCAACGTTCCGCCGAGGCTCGGGCCCACCTCCGCGGGCAGCAACTCGTCGAGGGGAACGCCGCGGGCTTCGATCTCCAGCGCCAAGGGCCCGCCGTCGAGGCCGAAAGAGCCGGCCAGGCCGAACTCGCCGCCGCGGAACTTCAAAATGCCGCCGCTTAGAACGCCCCGGCCCTTTTCGCGACTGACGACCAGAGGTTGCATCAGCTCGGCCTCGGTTTCCCCCAAGTCCAGCGTTAAGCTGGTCAATTCCATACGCCCCTGACGACTGTCGTACGCCAAATCGAAACGTACGTTGCTTCCCTTCACACTCTCTATATACCCGTTCCGGAAGACGTATACGCCGTCCTCGGCGTCGAGGTCGCCGTACGCGCGGGCGAGCCGGAGCGGCCCTACCGATACGTCCCACGCCATAAAGCGAACCTCGCCGCGGTCGTCGGCGCCGATGTCCTTCCAATACCCCTCCGCCCGGGCGACGCCGCACTTCACCCGGCCGTAGGCGAAGTCCTTGAACACCACGCCTCCCTCGAACGACGGGTGCTTATAGGAACCGAAGATCCGGCCGTCGACCGATACCGCCCCCTCGAGCCCGCGCCACTCCCGCTCCGCGGCGAACCGCTCGACCGGTACGAAGCGCGCCTGGATTTCCAAATCCAGCGCTTCCGGGTCGGCGTCGCCTTTCACGTAGAAATCGCCGCCGCCTCCCAAACGCAGGAACAACCCCGAGATGTACACGCGAGACGATGCGTAACGGATGTCCGCGTTCCCGCCGTCGATTATAAGCGGACCCAGCTGCCCCGGGCCCAGATGCAACGAAACGTCGACGGCGTAGTCGTCGGGGCGGGCGCCGGCCCCGGCGAACTGCAGCCGGACGTCGACGTCGGTCTCGAGAAAGCTACTGTGAACGTAATCGGCCAGGTTCACGCGCAGCAAGCGGGCCTCGCCCCAATAGACCGGCCTGTCGTTCGATAAATCGACCGTCATTTTTGCGTACACCGGCGTCTCGTTGACCCGACCTTCAAAACCGCGGAGTCGAACCTGCCGCGTCGCGATGTCGACGTCGTAGTAGGCGAAAACGTCGCGCACGTCGAAGCCGTATATGTACGCGTCGTCGACCGTCAAAGAGCCTTTCTGCACCAGCCGCTCGGTAGTACCCACCAACGACCCGCTATAACGGCCGCGCCCGAAGACCTCGGGCGGGTCGTCGAACGCTCCCTGCAGCGCTTCGCCGAAATCTATGGGGTCCGCCTCGAACTCGAGCTCGATGTGTACCTCCGGCTTGAATTTTATCGTGCCGTCGGTCCTGATGCGAGTAATATGGGAGGCCGCGTCCACGCCGGAGAAGTGCATAAGCCGCTCGTTTATGGCCAGCGAGCCCGAGCCGAAGTGTAAGATGCGTTGGCCGAATTCCGGCAAATAACAGCTGCAGTGCCGCAAATCGATGAAGACGGCACCGCGCGCCTTGGTGAAAGTACATTCGATGTCGGCGTCCGCGAACTCACTCAAGGGGCCGCCTACGAGCATCCTGAAGTAGGCGTCTTCCAGATATACGTTAACGATCTCGAAGTATACCCCCTTGCCCTCGGGCGGCCCCTTGGCGCCGAAGATGCGGTCGAGGTTTACGCGACCGTCGGGGTCCTCCTTCAGCAAAAGCCGCGGCCGGACGCAGTGCACGCGGTCGATTACGACGTCGCGGCGCATAAAATGAAGGGGATTATAGCGGACGTGGATTTCGTCGATGACGAGCGCGGCGCCGTCGCGCGTCAGCGACGGCCCGTCGCCGATGGCGAAATCGTATATATCCACGCCCGTAAGCAGCGTGCCCTCCACCCGCCCCACGCGGCACTCGGTCCGGGTATAATCGCTCGTGTACTTCTCGATGGCGAAGTCCACCAGCGAGTGGAAATAACCGGCCCCGTACAGCGCGAAGGCGAGCGCGAACGCGCCGACCAAAACTACCGAAGTCACCACGCCGAGGACGCGGACGAACGCCAGCGCGAGGCGAAGCAGGATCCACGACGCGTCTCGTAAAACTAAAAGGGCTTTCTTCGAGAACCTGGCCAAAACCTCAACTCCGACTCGACTAGAAGATGTGGCCGAAGGCCAAATAGAAACGACCCGGCCTCCCCCCGCCGCTCTTCCCGAGAATCGGCTCGCCGTAATCGAACCGTATGGGCCCGACGGGCGTATTATAGCGCAGGCCGAAGCCGGCGCCGTAAAACAGGCCCACCTTTTTCGTCTCGGGCCAATCGCTCCACACGTTTCCGCCGTCGACGAACAAACCCGCCCACATATTCCCGAGGTTGAGCCCTATGCCGGGTACGCGTCTCCCCGCCGTAAACGGGAGTTGGAAGCGGAACTCGACGTTCGCGATAAACATCATGTTGCCGCCCAAGGGATAATCCACGTCGTCGACGACGACCTTCGGCCCGACGTCGCGTTCGCCGTAACCCCGGATGGAATACGCGCCGCCCGCGAAAAACTTCTCGGAGTACGGAACGTCCTTCGTCTGAGCGTACGCGCGGGCGTATCCGCCGCGGACGTGAGCGGCCACCGTCGCGGCCTCAGCCACGCGGATGTATTGACGCCCGTCGCCGATTACGCGCCAGAAGTCGGCTCCGGTTATAAAACCGCCCGCCGTCTCTTCGGAACCGAACAGATAGACGCCTTGCCGCGGGTTGAAGATATCGTCGCGGGTGGCGTACGTGGACGAGAAGATGACGCTGGCGATGTTCTGCAAACCCCGCGCACCCACGAACCTCTCGGCCAGGACGACTTCCCCCGCGGGCCAGACTATTACCAGCGGGGCCTCGTCCCCCCCGAACGTCGTTTTCGACTTCTTGAACCGGAAGCCGCCCGTAACCTCCAGATGTTCCGTAATTTCCCGCGTAACGTCCGGCTCGATGCCGACTTCCCACTGGCGCAGGTCCACCCGCAACTCCCGGTCGTAGAACAGCGTCACCGAACCGATGTACCGATACCCGAAGAGCCAAGGTTCGGTATAGGTGACGTTCGCCCCGAACTTCGATTCCTCCAACGCGAACCCGTACGCCGCGGAGACCTCCGTCGATAAACGCTGGTTATTCCCGAACACGTTGTTGTGGCCCCACCCCACGGCGACCGTCGCGCGGTCCGGCGACTCGTAACCCGGCTCGAGCTTGTACCATTTGAATCTATCCTCCCGCACGATGACGAGGATGTCGACCAAATCCGGCGAACGCGGCGAATCGACGGTTTCTACCCTGAGGTCGCGGTATAAGCCGGTACGGTAGATGTTGGCGCGGCTCTCGTCAATCTTGGACGCCCGCCACAAGCGATCCGGTTTAATCTTATAGTTGATTTCGCGGGTAACGATTTTCGGCCGCGTCTTTTCGTTGCCGGCGACTAAAATGCCGCCCACGCGGTATACGCGGCCCTCGTCCACCGTAAAGGTGACGACGCCGGCGTCCCGGTCTATCTCGAGCTTGGCGCTGGCGCGGGCGTAACCGCGCTCGCCGTAGTACCGGCCTATCTTCACCGCCGCCTCGTTGAGGAGGCGGGCCGAGAGCGGCGAACCGACGTCAACGCCCAAATTTTCGCGCACCTCGAGGTAGCGTTCCGGGCTGACGCCCCCCAGCAAGATCTCCTTAATCTTGGCCCGCGGCCCCTCCTCCACCCGCAGCTGGAGCTTACGCTTGTCCTCCTTAACGTCGCGGAAAGCCCACAGCACGTTGGCCTCCGGGAAACCCTCCGCGTGGTAGGCGTTCTCTATCGCGTCCACGCCGCGCTCCAACACATAATCGAAGAGGTACCTCTCGTACCGCTCCCCCTTCTCGACGGCCAAGAGGTCTTTGACCCGGTCGTCCTTGAAATACTTATTGCCGTCTACGGCCACCTTCGAAATAACGAACGCGCCCTCGCCGCCTTCGTCCTGGGCGGCCGCGGCGCACGTCGCCGCCAACGCCGCAACTACTAGAAAGGCGGCCTTAAGCTTCATATTTGAATTCTATCACACAACTTACGGGCCGCGCAACATACGGCCCCGAGTTGCTAAAAAGCCGCCCGACGGGCGGCAAACGTTCGCGCCGACGCGGTTCTAGAGGTCGAAGATCACGCGCGCGACGTACGTACCGTCGCCCCGGCGCTCGACGACGAAGTCCCCGTACGTCACGTTCTTAATTTCGCCGTGGGGCCGATGACGGTCGACGTCGACCTCCTCGCCCCACAACGTCGCCGCGAGCCCGGTATCGTCGTCCCGAAAATCGAAGCTGAACTTCTTGAAGGCGTAGCTCTTGGCGTCGAGCAGGTATAGGAGTTCCGCCAGCCACTCGTGGAAGAGCTCGGCCAGGTCGGCCGCAGCGAGCTCGAGCCGCCGTTCCACCACGGCCTCGACCGCGTCGTAGTCGAGCGCCAGCTGATACAAGGCCCGCGCGCCCAGGACGAAGAGCTCCTCCCGAGAGGCCGCGGTGACCTCGACGCCGGCGTCGGCCGTGTGCTCTATATACCGTATGTCGCCCATCCCGACTACGAAGGCGCCCCCGGGCTTTCACCCCTCGAGCGGCTCGAGCAACACCGTCGCCCACGCCGCTATGGCCTCCCCTTCGCCGATGTAACCGAAGCCCTCGTTCGTCTTGGCCTTTACGCCCACCGCGGCTATGCCCACGCCCAGCAGCTCCGCGACGCGGGCGCGCATCCGGTCGACGTACTTGGCGAGGCGGGGGCGCTCGACGACGACTACGCAATCGACGTTGCCGACCCTCAACCCTTCGCTTTCGACCATGGTCCGCACTTCGGCCAGGAGTTTGGCGCTGTCCGCGTCCTTGAAGCGAACGTCGGTGTCCGGGAACTGGTGGCCGATGTCCTTGAGCGCCGCGGCGCCGAGCATCGCGTCCATAACGGCGTGCAACAGGACGTCGCCGTCGGAGTGCCCGGCCAGCCCCCGCTCGTAGGGGACTTCCACGCCGCCGAGGATTAACGGGCCCTCGTTCTTGAAGCCGTGCACGTCGTACCCTATACCTATTCTGGTCATATTCCAACGGCTATTATAACAACGTATCGGCCCGGCGGCAACGGCTTAAATATCCGCCTTTTGCCGCGGCGCCGGACGACCCGGCCTTGGCCTTCGAGCTGGGCGCGACGTACTATGAAGCCGGCGATTACGCTCGAGGAAGCCGCTCGCGCCGAGAAAGAGGAGAAAGCGCCCGCGCGCGAGGTGGGGCCGGGTCCGTCAGAATAACGGCAAATATTTTCCCCTATTAATAAAAAAACCCCGGCGAAACGCCGGGCGCTACAGAGGCAAGTTCAGGCGGCAAGGGCCTTAAGGCCCTTGTCGGGGGCTACTAGCCGGTCGCCCTACTTAAACAACGCCTTCACCCGGCCGAGGGAAGCAGGCCCGACGTCTACCCAGTTGTCGTAACGGTATATGTAGTTCGTCGCCGCGTCCAAGACCCAAATGAAATGTCCAATGTCTTGGCCGACGGTATGGTCTTCGTCGATTCCCACTGGCGTTTGTATGCCCACGATAACGGGGCGGCCGTCCTCGTATATCGTGTGCGTCGCCGAGTCCGATATTAACGTCATGCCGTAGCCGCAGCAGCCCTTAGGCCGCGACCCGGGCCCCGCGAACGTACTCACCAACGAACCCGTCGTGGGGTTTACGACGGCGATGACGTTGCGATTGGGTATCGCTATGTAAAGGGATCCCGGATAACCCTTACGTCCGGGTCGGCGGGCCCCGGGACCGGGCACTGGAACGACCTATATAACGAACCAGCCGTGGTCATCTCGTAAATCCACGAAGTCTGGTTATTAGAAAGGAACAAGCCATACCCCAAGTCGCTCGCGACACCCCACGCGCCGGCTCCTCCCGGGGCCGGGAAACTGGAAATGATTGTACTAAATTCAGGGGCAATATAATATACGTACGGCGTCGGTCCGCCGCTTACGGTCCAACCGCTTTCCAACGCATACCGCGCGTAACCACGAGCGTTTGCTACGGGGCAGCGGAAGGAACCGACGAGTTCCCACGCCGCCGCGGCCCCGGCGAACGTCGTCGCCCCAAGGACTACTGCCAATAACCTACGCATCATTAATCGCCCCCTACTGACACGTTATCGGCCAGCGCCTCGCGCTTCGTTGTATAAACGGACCTAACCCTACCCGATGACGCGCTCGAGCAACGGTACCACGTCGCGCACGTCGGCGACCTCGTAGTCGGCCTCCGCCGCCGCGGCCCACCGCGCCACCTCCGGGCCGTCGCGCCGCACCCACACCGTCCCGAGCCCCACCTTGCGCGCGGCGATTATGTCCTCCGCCGGCGAGTCGCCCACGTACAGGACCTCGCCGGGCGAGAGCCCCGCCATCGCGCACATCCTCTCGTAGATAGCGACGTCCGGCTTGAAGACGCCCATCTCCTCGGCGACCGCGACCCATCGGAAGTACTTCTCCCAGCCCAGCCGGGCTACCTTGGGCCGCTGGATGTCGGTGAAGCCGTTGGTGAGGAGGCCGAGCGGAACGAGGGGCTCCAGCGCGGCGAGCGTCTCCTCGGCACCCGGCAGCGGGTAGCTGACGGTCATGTAGATATCCAGATATTCGCGGCCCAAGGCCGCGGCGTCGTCGGGCGGCGGCTTGCCGGCCAGCGCGAAGAGCTCCGCGAAACGCCGCGCGCGGAGCGTCGTCCCGTCGATCTCGCCGGTGGCAAGCTCGAGCCACATACGCTGGTTGACGTCGAAGAAAAGGCGGGAGAAAGCGCCGACCGTCATCCCGGTATCGGATACGCGGTAGCGGCGGTAGAGCTCGGCCAACGCCTCCCGGGCGGCGCGGCGATGGTCGTACAGCGTATTGTCGAGGTCGAAGAAGACCGCCGCGGGTTTTTCCAAAACGCGGTTCCTTTCGCGCCGGCCGCGGCCTAAGGCCGCAACCGGACCTAGCGGTAAAGCGCTTTAACGCGCCCGAAGGACGCCGGCGTCACCGCCGGGTAAAAGCCGAAACTGATGCGGGCGTTATATCCCCATTCGCCCACGGTCCCGGTCGTGGCCCGGTGGTCGTACGCGAGGCAATGATGCCCCGCAAGCTTGTCCATCAAAACGAGGACCTTCCCGCCGGTCGCCGATTCCCACGTAATTTCCAAAATCAGGTTGTCGCGGTTGTTGTAATCGAACGTCTCCGCCATCGGTATGGGGTAGACGCCCTGGACGGAGGGCAACTCGTACGTCGCGAAGCTCGCGACCAGCTTGGGCGTGTTGCCGCCGTAGTTGGCGGCGAAATCCGACGTCAGCGCCGCGAGCGGCGTGTGGCACAGGTAAAATTTGACGTTATAGAACGTCGCCGTCGTCTCGTTCTTCTCCAGCTCGAACTCGTTAATGGTCCCGGCGTAATCGATACGGCTTTGGTCGAACAGCATCTGCATCCGCAGCGCCGGCCGCCACGCGACCCAGGGATGGTCGCTCGGCTCGTTGCCGACGTACACGTAGACCTGCTTACCCGTCGCGGCCGCGGCGGCAACGACGGCCAAAGACGCGACGACGCCGAAGAGAACACCTCGCGTTACCATCCCGACCTCCTCGGTCGAAGTAACCCAACCTACCGGTAAAGCGCCTTGACGCGGCCTAAGGAAGCCGGCGCGAACCCCTTATAGGTATCGAAGGAAATGCGGGCGTTCAATCCCACGTTCGCGACGGCCCCGACCGTAGCCTTCGCATCGTACGCGTAACAGACGTACGCCGTCACCGGACCCGATAACAACGTCACCTTTTGCCGGCCGCCCGTCTCCCACGTCACCTCTAAAATGAGATTATCGCGGTTGTTGTAATCGAACGTCTCCGCCATCGGGATGGGATAAACGCCCTCGACCGCGGGCAGCTTATACGTCGCGAAGCTCGCCACCAGCTTGGGAGTATTGCCGCCGTAGTTGGCGTTGAAATCCGTCGCCAGCGCCGCCAGCGGCGTGTGACACAGGTAGAACTTGACGTTGCCGTACTCGCCCACGTAGACTTGCTTCTCCAATTCGAACTCGGTGACCGTCCCGGCGTAGCTGAGCTTGTCCCGGTCGAACAGCATCTGACAGCGCATGCCTTCGTTGGGAGAGTACCACGGATAGCTGGAACCCGAGCTGCCGTTTAAGATGTAAACGGCGTGGCCCGTGGCCCAAGCCGGACCCGCTAAAAGCGCCGCGGCGGCAAACGTCAAAACTATCGCTCTCATAGGCGAACAACCTCCTCGCTCGAAAAAGCGCTTCCCGGCTACCGAAACAAAGCCTTGAGGCGACCGAACGACGCCGGCGCGACGCCCGGGTACTTGTCGAAGACTATAAGGGCGTTGTACGCGATGATATCTGGTGTCCCGGTCTCGGCCTGATAATCCCACGCGAAGCAGCGGTGGTTGGCCACGGACCCGTTCTTAATCCGACACATTATGTTCGTCTTGTCCGAGGACTCCCACGTAACTTCGAACAGGAGGTTGTCCACGTTGTTGTACGCGAACGTCTCGGCCATCGGAATCGGGTACGGCCCCACCACCGCCGGGACCTTGTACGTCGCGAAGCTGGCGACCATCGTCGGCGTGTTGCCGTCGTAGTTTTGCCGGAAGACCGGCGTCAGCGACACGAGGCCGGTGTGACACAGGTAGAACTTGACGTTGTAGAATTCCGCCGAATTGCCGTCGCTTTTCTCCAATTGGAACTCCGTAATGGTACCGGCGTAGCTTATGTACGAGCTGTCGTAGAGCATCTGGCACCGCACGCTCGTCAGCGTGGGGTGCGGCCACCACGGGATGGCGTTCATCCCCTCGCCGTACTTGACGTAAACCTCGCTGCCGGTAGCGAACGCGGCCTGGCCCCAGGCCAGACAAACCGCCAACGCGACCGCCCTTATAACGCACGTTCTCATACGTCACCTCCATTGCTCGGCCGCGGCGATTGCCGCAGCTCTGACCAATCGTTTTCAATATATCAAAACCGCCACGGTAAGTCAAACCGGTTATCGTGGCGTAGCTTGGGACAAATGGCCGGGTCGACGCTATGGCGTAGACAGTGGGCTTAAGCCCACTGTCCAAAACACCACACTGCCACGAACGCCGGCGGCACGGGGGGATATCGGCGCGACCGTAGGGGCGACCGGCCGGTCGCCCCTACCGGCCAAACGCCCCTACATTATTGCGTTATCGTGGCGTCGGGTGTTACCACCCGACGCCAACCCTTACCGAAACAGTCAGGTGGTAACACCTGACGGCACACGGAGCGGTTATAGAGTAGGGGCGACTGGCCAGTCGCCCCTACCGGCCAAACGCCCCTACCGGCCAAACGCCCCTACCGGCCGGTCGCCCCTACCGGCCAAACGCCCCTACATTATTGCGTAAAAGATCGTAATTTATCGCTACGACGCCGTGGACGTAATTCGCCCGCCGGTTTGACTAAAAGGCCTTTTCGTGTTATAATTATACTAGGAGCGTACGAGAGCGGACGTTAAACTATTCAGGCTCGAGCCGCGACTAAATAATGATGAAAGAAACGATAACTATTCGGAGTATGTCTCCGTGATAAAATTGGCCGGCCGCGTACGGCGCCTGGCGGTGGTGGAAAACAGCGCAGACGCCGCACAACGCGAGACCGGCCGATTGTTTTAATCAACTTCTTCGCGTACACGCGGGCCCCTTCCGGGGCCCGTTTCTTTTTTTCGGCGCTCGGCCAGCAGCCCCCCTATCTCCCGGAGAGTCGTAAAAATATGCGTCGGCGATACCGTCGAACGGCCGTGTTCGCGGGGCAGGTGGCGGACGCCGCGCTCGAGCACCGGCACGCCGGCGCGCTTGAGCTTCACCATCAGCTCCGTATCTATGAAAAACTTATCCGAATGGAGCCCCAGCGCCTGCAGCTCGCGCCGCGGCAGGAATTTGAACGAGCAGTCGACGTCGCGGACCTTCAGGCCGAAGAGGACCCTTACCAATAAATTGTAACCCCGGGAGACGAAGCGGCGGAGCGCCCCCTCCGCGCGGCCCACGCGATACCCGACGACCGAGCTCACGCCGTCGAGCAGCGGCAGGAACGCGAGCATCTCGCCGAGGTCGAACTGGCCGTCGGCGTCGGTATAGAAGACGTAATCCTTGGCCGCCGCGGCGAAGGCGTCGCGCAGGCTCTTGCCGTAGCCCTCGTTTTTCCGGTGAGTCAAGACGCGGAGCGCGGGCTCCTCGCTCCGAAGGCGCTCGAGGACCCGCGGCGTCGCGTCGCTCGAGCCGTCGTCAACGATTATTATTTCGTAATCTACGCCGGCGCCGCCGAGCGTATCGGCGAACGCGCGCACGACCCGCTCGATGTTCCCCGCTTCGTTGAAGGCCGGCGCGCACGCGCTAATAGAGTAACCCGCCACGACGCCACTATAAAACTAACTACGCAAGACCGCAACCCCAAAGCCGAGGCACCGCGGCTTGACTTAATCCGAGATTTAGGCTAAAATATTAGTAAAGGAGGTAAAGTTATGAAAAGGTGGGGTTTTATAATTGCGGCCTTGGTAGCGTGCGGGACAGGGGCGCTCGCGCTAACCGAAATCAAAATACAGAATTTCGCCTTCGTACCCCAAAACGTGGTAGTCCCCAAGGGTGAAATGGTCCAGTGGACCAACCTCGACTCGGCGGTCCACACGTCGACTTCCGACACGCTCGTCTGGGACTCCGGCGACATCCAACTGAACGAGTCCTACAAGCGGAAATTCAACAAGACCGGTTTCTTCCCCTACCATTGCAAATACCATACGCTGATGAAGGGTACGGTGCGCGTCACGGAGACGGCCGTAGCGCCGACTTCTTTCGGCCGCGTCAGGGCGCTGTTCCGCTAAAGGAAACTACCGGAACCGGAGAATAAAGCCGCCCCTTGGGGCGGCTTTAACTTTCGACGTGCTTTATCCCTCGCCGCGGAAAGACGGTGAGACATGAGGAATTCTTTTGCAATTTTCCGATACTTCTGTTATATAGTAAAAGAGTCGAAAAAGGAGGATACACATGAGAACAGCAGTTTTAATTATCGCGTCGTCGTTGGCCGCGGCGACGGCGTGGGGCGCATTCGGTGACATATTAGCATCGTTCCCCGGCCCGGGCACCACCCCGCTGGCGCTGGCGTGGGACGGCCAGTACCTCTGGTGCACTACCCAAACGCCGGACTACACCTTCCGGATTAACCCCAATAACGGAAGCGTCATATCGTCCTACACGACGGGCTTCGGTTACGCCGCGCGCGGTTTGACGTGGGCCAATTCGAGTATTTACGACGGAAACGACACCCCGAATTACGTAAACCGACGTAATACTTCAGGTAGTATCATGAGTTCATTCGCCGTTACTGCTCTTTACGGCGGCCTCACCTACGACGCGACCAATCTCTGGGTTACGTCGACGTCCCCTCACATGTTCTGGCGCGTTACGACCACCGGCTCGCTCGTCAGCTCTTTCACGGCCGCTTTCTACCCGTTCGACCCCGGCTGGGACGGGACTTATCTATACTGCGGCACGTACAGCCCGGCCCACCGGATATACAGGCTTACGACTACCGGTTCGGTCGTGACATCCGTGGCGCCCCCGGCCAACTTCCCGTGGGGTTGCTGCTCCGACGGCAAATACCTGTGGATATCCACCACGTCAGGTACCAACCGGGTCTGGAAGTTGGATTTGGGGAATACCGGCGTCGCACCCGCGTCGCTGGGCAGGGTTAAGGCCGTCTTCCGTTAACCGTAAAAATAAGATGACCCGAAAAAGCCGCCCCTTGGGGCGGCTTTATTCAAATAGCCGGGGGGGAGGACCGGCCGCATTTCGGCGCGGTTCTCGGCACCGCTCGCGCGTGAATTGACTTGACACGGGCCCCCCTCCTTTTATAAATTTGGGGTAGTTGATAAATGCCTCCCGGAAGCCGAAACCCGCCGGCGCGTAACGGCGCCGCTAAAAATAAATTCGCCGTCCTCCATTTCCCGTCGACCCACGATACGATATTGGCCGAACGGCTCGCGACGCAGCGGGGTTACGACGCGGAGGTTATCCCGCGGCCTCCCGGGAAAATAGGCCGGTGCGGCGTCGCGCTCCAAGTGGCCGCGGCCGACGTGGAGGCGCTGACGGAGATATTCGTCCGCGGCGGCCTGGCGGACCTCGACGTCGCGGAAGGTTAACCGGATTATGTCTATCGAAAACGAAGACGAAGCGGCGAAACTCGCCGATGAGCTCGCCCGGGAGATGGTGGCGTCGCTGGACGCCGATATGTTGAGCGAGGCCAAGGCCATGGGAATGGCGACCTCGGTCTTCGCCCCCCAACTCGAAACCTACCGGGCGAGGTTTAACGAACGGGTTTCGGCCGAAATCGCCGAGAAGGACCTGTTCGGCGTCGCCGCGTCGCGGCTTTTAATAGAAACGGAATAGTCCGGGCGCGCGCGCAACCCGGGCTGGCGCGGTGGGTATCACGCGCCGGCTTTTTTATTCCCGAAAAGTAGGCGGATTAATTTACGGGCGCCGAAGAGTAAACAGGCCAGGGCCGCGGCCGCGGCGACCGTAGCGAGACCCAAAACGGCGCGAGAGAGGAACGGGACGCCGGCGGCGCGGGCCAGCGCCGGCATCGGCCCGAGCACGCCGCCGTAGGGCGGTACCCACGGCGCGGCGCCCGCGGCGAGGATTACGGCCGTAACGGCCATCCAAAAGCCGCCGCGCCACGAACGCGGCGCCCAACGCTCGAGCCGGCCGTCGCCGCGGTAGCGACGGCTGAGAGTTAAAGTGTATCCCCAGGCCGCCAACACCCCTTCGGCCGCCGCCAGCGCCAGGCCGGCCGCAACGACGCGCCACGCCGCGTCCGCCGTGACGGGCCCGCACGCCGGCGAGACTGCCAGGTACGTCAACGCGACGACGGCCGCGCCGGCGCCGCCGACCGCGAAGGCTAAAACGTAGCCCGCGGCTTCGGAGGCGAAGACGGTTTTCAACCTCGAGTACAGCCCCCAAACGAGCCAGGGCGCAACCGCGACGTGGACCAGCAGGTTCGCGCCCAACGCGGCCCAATCCACGTAGGGTGCGACCAGCCCTAGCGCGAGCGTCGCCGCGCAAAGACAGCAGACGCCCACCTCCGCGCCGAAGACGATTACGACCAGGCCCACGGCCGCGACGGTGCCGCCGTAGAGCGCTTCGGCGTGCAGCGGAAATTCCAGCAACCGCAGCGCCGCGACCAGCGCCCCGGCGCCCGCGAACGTCCATAAATTTACGCTCGAGCGGCGCAGGCGAACGAGCGCCGCGGCCAACGACGCCGCGGCGGCGAGCCAACCGAGTACGCCGAGCCAGGCCGGGACCGTTCCGATGGGTAAATACATTTACGTACGCCCCCCCTCCATAAGCTCCGTCGCGGCGGCGACCACCGCCGCCGGCGTTACGGCCTCCATACAATAGTGGCGGTCCTGGAAGCAGCGCGCCGACTTGCAGCCGCGGCAGCGCGCGTCGCCTACGACGGTCCGGTGCGGCACGCCGAGCGGCGCCCACATCGTAGCGTCGCCCGGGCCGTAAAGCGCGACGACCGGCGTACCCATCGTAGAGGCTATGTGGACCGGCGCGGTGTCGAGCGTGATAACCAAATCCGCCGCCGCTACCAGCGCGCACGTCTCGAGCAGCGATAGGCCGACCGCCGAGGCCGCGACGCCGGGCCCGATTCCTTCGGCTACCGCCGCGGCGCTCTCCTCCTCGCCCGGGCCGCCCGTTATAGCCAGCGCCGCCGCTCCCCTCCGCGCGAGCTCCCGCCCGACCTCGAGCCAATTCTCGCGCCGCCACAGATACGACGGGTTGGCGGCGCCGGGGTGCATTATGACGAGCGGCGTCGGCCGCCCGCCCCACGCGTCGCGGATGAAGGCCGCGGCGGCCTCGCGCGCCGCCGCCCCCGGCTCGAGCGGCGGATAAGCCGCAGGCGCCGGCGCCTCCGGCTCGAGCAGCCGCAGCCATATCGCCGCGTTGTGGACTTCCGGAGTCGCGGCGTCGTACGAGAACGCCGGGACGTTGGCCCTGGGCGGCGGAGCCCGGCGGTCCGTCAGCGCCGTCCCGCGCGCGGCGTAGTCATAGCCGATTATCTCCCCCGCGCCGGCGAGCCACGCCAGGTACGGCGACCACCGGTCCGGGACCAGCACGTACGCCCGCGCCGCGCCGAACTCCTTCGCTTCGCGGGCGGCCCGACGGAAGGCCGATAAACCGGCCCCGGCTACGATGACGCGGTCGACGAGGTAGTCGGCCTCGCAGAGCGGCGCGAGGGCCGGTCGGCATACCACCGCCAGTTCGGCGTCGGGGTACCTATTTCGGATGGCGGCGAGCGCCGGCCTGGCGACGAGCGTATCGCCGATGCGCAGAATGCGCTCGAGCGCCAGGACGCGCCCCTCCCGGGCGGCGCGGTTGCGGGGCCAGGGTCGCGCCAAAGTAAAAACCGGCCGCAACGCGCGCCACGCCGCGGCCTCGACGGCGCGCCGGGCGTTAAACCTCCCGGTGTATCGCGCGATGCGGGCGGCCGGGTTAGGCGGCGGGGTCATGGGCCTTGACGCGGGCCGACGATAATTAGTATAATTACGGGCGTAAGAGACATCAATATAAAGTATCGGCGCGGCACGCCGGACGGGTCGAAACAACCCGGCGGCCGCGCCGGCGTTTTAACCTTTTTTAAGTCATTCCCGCAAAAGAGGCCCGAACCTATTCCAGGATGTATCCGGCCCGCTCCAACGCCGACTCGAGCTCGGTGAAGCCGGAGTCGAGGAACGTGCCCGCGGCGTTGTAATCCTGCACGCCGCCGTTGAAGGTCTTGACGTAGTTGCGTTGGATGCCGGAACCGCAGCGGCTCAGCGCCGTCATGTAAAGGTTGAACGCACCGGCTATAAGCTTGTGGGCCTCGTCGAAGCCCTCGGGGACGGCCAGCGCGCCCATCTCGTCCGCCAGTTGGCCCAAGTCGTTGATTATCACCTCGATCTTCCAGGCGAGTTTATCACGTTCGTCCTGGTCGAGGTCGCTGCCGGGCCAGACGAGGAAAGGTTGGGCCTCAATAAGTTTTTCGTTGAACCGGGCGGTGATATCCTGAACGGTATCCGAATAAGCGAGTACGGGGTCGTCGGGAGTTTGGGCCTGCGCCGCGGCCGCCGCGAGCGCCACGACGAATACAACTCCGATGAATTTACGTTTCATAAGCCGCAACTCCTTAAGTTTGAATTGAAACAGCTAACCTAATTTTACGCCATATATCCCCCGCAGGCAAGGAATTTCACACCCCGCAGATATGACTGGAGACGTACGCAATAATTACCCCAACAGCCTTATACGCCGCGCGATGCGTATTTCCGTCGCCGAGGGCGCGTCTGCGTAAACGGAATGACGACGACTAAAGACCTCTTGCCGGAAATTTACCGGCGTCTCGACGCCGCGTACGGCGACCAAGAGTGGTGGCCGGGCGAGACGCCGCTCGAGGTCGCCGTGGGCGCCATCCTCACGCAGAACACCGCCTGGGCCAACGTCGAGAAGGCCATCGCCAACCTTAAAGCCGCCGGCCTGCTCGAGCCGGCCGCGCTGGCCCGCCTGACGCCTTCCGAAATCGCGCCGTTGATAAAACCGGCCGGTTATTATAACGTTAAGGCAAGGCGGCTGCGCGCGTTCCTCGATTTCTTGTGGGAAGAATACGACGGCGACGTCGCGGCGATGGCGCGGGAGGAGTTGCCCGCGGTCCGGCCCAAATTGCTCGCGGTGCGGGGCGTGGGCCCGGAGACCGCGGACTCCATCCTGCTCTACGCCTGCGGCCTGCCGACGTTCGTGGTGGACGCTTATACTCACCGGATACTTCACCGCCACGGCCTGGCCGACGAGGCCGCCGCCTACGACGAGTTGAAAGAGCTCTTCGAGGGCAACGTCGAGGCCGACGTCGCGGTATATAAGCAATACCACGCGCTACTGGTGCGCGTTGGGCGGGAACGATGTCGCCGCGGCGAGCCGCGCTGCGCCGGCTGCCCGCTGGAAGGGTTGAACGCGTAGTAACGGGGGAAGGAGCGGTTTTCCCGAACGAGGCGGCGAGGGCCTTAAGCGTCGGCGGAATATATGATGCGACGGCCGCCGGCGTCGTCCTCCACCACCAGCGCGCCCTCTTCGGTCAAATCGACCGCGGTCCCGGCGACGCCGGTGCCGGCGATGCGGATGCGGCGGCCCAACGTCACGTTGCGTTCGCGCCACGCCTCCACTACGGGGCCCGGCCCCGCCTCGAGCCAACGCTCGAGCCAACGGTCCAAGGCGTTCAACGCCGCGGCCGCCAACGCGTTCCGGTCCGTACTTTCGGCGCCCGCTATGACGAGGGACGTCGCCGGATAGAGGACGCGGGGAGGAAAATCGTAAGGGCATTGAAAGACGTTCAGGCCGACGCCTAAAACGACCGTATCGGGTTCGCCGTACGATTCGGCCAGGATGCCGCCCAACTTCGCGCCCTCCCATAGGAGGTCGTTGGGCCACTTCAGCTCGACGGCCCGGGCGGCGACGTTCTTTATCGCGTCGGCGACGGCGACGCCGGCCGTTAACGGCAATAACGTAAACGCGGGCGGGAGTTGTCCTTTCTCGAGAATGACCGATACGTAGAGGCCCAGGCGCCGGGGAGACGACCAACCGCGGCCGTACCTGCCGCGCCCGGCGGTTTGTTCCTCGGCCAATATCGCGGCGCCGTGGCGTTGGCCCTCGCGGGCCAGCTCCCGCGCCGTCGCCATGGTGCTCGCGACGGCGTCGAAGAGGTATATCGCGCTCCCCATCCGGCCTTCGATTTGGGCGGATATGGCGGCCGCGTCCAACGGCGGCGGCAGCTCGCGGCGGTAGCCGCTCCGTTCGTCGCCGACGACCGCGGCGCCCGCGGCCTTGAGCGCGTCGACCGCGGCGGCTATGTCGCCGGCCTCGAGCGGCGACGCCACGGCGAGCTCCGCGGCCGGAGCGGAAGCCGTAGTCGGCAGACTGTCGTAAAGCAGGCGGAGCCTCTCATCCGTTTCGCCAACCACGCCGGAATTCTACGCTAAACCGTAGGACCCGTCAAGGCGGTTTAATATGGAAGAAAAGCTGAAGGAATTATGGGACGTCGTCGTGCGGCTTCGGCTCGAGTGCCCGTGGGACCGCGAGCAAACGCACGAGTCCATGCGGCGCTTCCTCATCGAGGAGGCGTACGAGGCCGTCGAGGCCATCTCCGAAAAGGACGACCGCGCGCTCAAAGAGGAGCTGGGCGACATACTGTTGCACGTATTCTTCCACGCGCGTATGGCCGAGGAGCGCGGCGCCTTCGACGTCGAGGCCGTCGCCGACCACATCATCGAGAAATTAACGCGCCGTCACCCCCACGTCTTCGGCGGCGCGGAGGTCTCCGGCGCGGCGGAAGTCATCACGAATTGGGAGACGATAAAGTGCCGCGAGGAGAGCGGCCGCCTGCTCCTCGACGGCATCCCCAAGAGCCTCCCCGCCATGCTCCGCGCGCGGCGCATCCAGGACCGCGCGCGCTCGGTGGGCTTCGAGTGGGAGGACGCGCGCGGCGTGTTGGATAAAATCGAAGAAGAAGTGGGAGAACTGAAGCGCGAGCTCGAGCGCCGCGACCCCGAGCGGCTGCGCGCCGAAATGGGAGACCTATTCTTCTCGCTGATAAACCTGTGCCGCTACCTGGACCTCGAGCCGGGCGAAGCCCTCAACGTAACGAACGACGAGTTCGTGCGACGCTTCCACGCCATGCAGGCCGCGCTGGCCGCGGAGGGGCTCGAGCTGGCCGACGCCACGCTCGAGCAGATGGAGGAGAAATGGCAGGAGGCCAAACGGGGTTAGGAGCCGCCCAAAAGCCTACGCCCAAAACCCGCCGGAAGGCGGGTTTTTGGGGGAGGCGGCCCGACTAGTCCTCGACGGTCGTCGGCGTTTCCCCTTCGCCGCCCACCGTGAGTACGCGGACGCGTTGGATGACGTCGCCCTGCTCGACGGCGTCGACGTCGTCCATACCGGTCACGACGACGCCGAAGACGCAGAAGTCCGGGTCCAGCCGGGGCGTATCCGATTTCAGAATGAAGAACTGCGTCGGGCTGGTGTCGCCGTAAATTACTTCGCCCGTATCCTCGTCCCGCCGCGCGAACCGGGCCATAGAGACGGCGCCGCGCACGCATTTACGTACGTCGGGTTCGGTCTCGAGGGATATATCCGGGTTCTCCCGGCCCACCAGCGTCGCGTCGCCGGCCTGCGCGACGAAGTCCGGGACGACGCGGTGGAAGATGATGCCGTCGTAAAAGCCGTCCTCGACGAGCGCGACGAAGTTGCCGGCCGTCTTGGGCGTTTCGTCCGCCAGAAGCCGGACCTCGACGACGCCGCCATCGGCTAGCTCCATCACGGCGATTTCGGTGCCGGCCGGAAGCTCCCGGGCGGCCGCGGAGAGCTCGAGCGGCATCTCTTCCTCCTCGACCGGAAAGGCCACGGTATTGTCCCCGAACACTTCGACCGCGGCGAGCGCCAGGGCCGGCACGAGCACGGCGGCCGCTGCGGCGAGATAATAACGAAACCTCATAATCAACACTCCTTAACGTCTTCGAAGCGACGTTTGACCCAATAATATAATTTAAAGAGGGGCGCGCCGTCTACGGTCAGGGTTTTTAAACCCGCCTCGCGGCGGGTTCGGCGCCGGGCCGAAACGGCTTATTATTCCGTCTCCGCTGCGGCCTCGGCGGTCGCCGGCTTCGCCTCGCCGACTCTCAACACCCGTATGCGCTTGACTACGTCGTCCTTCCGGGTGTTATCGACGACGTCCATTCCGGTAACTACTAAGCCGAAGACGCAGAAGTCGGGGTCGAGGTGGGGCGAGTCGCCGGTGAGGATGAAGAACTGCGTCGGGCTGGTGGCGCCGTACTCCGTCGCGCCGGGGGCCATCGAGCGGGCCATAGACACGGCGCCGCGGACCGTCTTGCGCTTATCGGGCTCGGCCGGAATCTCGATCGCCGGGTTCTCGCGCCCCACGAGCGTCGCGTCGCCCGCCTGCGCCACGAAACCGGGTTCGACACGGTGGAAGGGAATGCCGTCGTAGAACCGGTCTTCGACCAGCTTGATGAAGTTGCCCGCCGTCTTGGGCGTCTCCTTGGTCAGGAGCTCGATCTCGACTATGCCTTCCTCGGTCTCGATTACGGCGACCTCGGTCCCGGGCGGGAGCTTCTGCGCGTCCGCGGACAACGTGAGGGGCGTTTCCGGCGTTTCGGCCGTGGCGGCGGTCTCGACGGTCTCGGCCGTCGCCGGCTCCTCGACCTTTTTTTGGCATCCCGCGTAAGCCAGCGCCAGCGCCATAACGACCGCGGCTAAGACAACATAGTTAAAACGCTTCATAATAATAACCTCCTGCTTGGGAAAACCCGTTCCGTCGGTAGATATTAATATATATAAAAACCCCCGATTTGTCCAGTTTGAAAAACGTTTATACCATAAATTCGCTTGACGCCGGGAGGGTATTATAATAATGATAATCAGCTATTCGGGCCCCCCCCGACGGGGACGGCGGAGGCGAGATGGCCATAAGCAGGAAATATCACGCCATAGCAATAGCGGTCCTTATCCTGGCCGCGGGCGCGGGATTGAGTTGGTGGTGGCCGTTGCCCTTCGAACGGTTCCTGCCGGCCGGCCCGGCCGTGGCGCTCCTCCTGCTGGCTTTCGCATCCGGGTACGTAGACGCCACGTTGGGTATGGGCTACGGCGTAACCCTCACCCCCGTCCTCATCCTTCTGGGGTACGAGCCGCTGGCGGTCGTCCCGGCGGTGGTGGCGTCGCAGCTCGTACTGGGCTCCGTCGCGGCGCTCGCCCACCACACCATCGGCAACGTCGACTTCAGGCCCGGGACCCGGGCCTTCCGGATAACGCTGGCGTTGGCGTCGACGTCGGCCGCGGGAACGGTCGGCGCCGCGGCGCTGGCCGTACGCATCCCCGAAATAGCGCTCGAGGCATGGATCGGCATCGTCGTGTTGGGCGTGGGCATCGCGACGTTGGCGACCTTCGGCCGACACTCGAAATTCTCGTGGCCCAAGATCGTACTGCTGGGCGGGTTCGGCGGCTTCAACAAGGGTACGACGGGCGGCGGCTACGGCCCCATCGTCACCGGCGGCCAGATCCTCTTCGGCATCTCCCCCGCCAACGCCGTCGCCATAACGACGCTGGCCGAGACCATAGCTTGTTTAGCCGGTTCGTTGATGTACGTCTTCGGTACCGGCAACGTCAGTTGGGACTTGACGCCCTTCCTCACGACGGGCGCCGTGGCCGCGGTGCCGTTCTCCGCGCTCACGGTGCGCGTCCTGAAACCGCTCCAATTAAAAATTTCGGTGGGCGTGCTAACTTCGGCCTTGGGCACCCTCCTGCTGCTAAAACTGTTCGTGTATTAAACACCCTAAAAACGTTCGTTAAAAAAAAGCCGCGGCCGGCGCGGCGTTTTCGCGTAAAGGCCGCCGTCGGACTACGTAAAATTCGGCGCCTCGGCGGCGCTTCTTTTCTTGCTTTAAGTAGAGTAATATGATATACCATATAGGGCATATAACTATATAGTCTTTCCGAGGGGGGCGCCCTGCTTCAGGATACGTCGGCCAACGTCGTGGTCTCGAGCTTCTTAGCGGCGTAATCGCGGACGTCTTTGAACAACGCGACGAGTTTCTTCTCTCTCTCCACCGGCGTGGATTCGTAGAAGTGTTCGCTAACGGAGTCGGTGGGCGCGAGGGCGCCGTCGAAGAGACGCACGATTTCGGCCAGCGTTATGTCCGCGGCGGGTTTCGCCAGCTTGTAACCGCCGTGCTGCCCTTTGGAGCTCCGCACAAACCGTGCGCGCTTCAGCGCCAGCATTATTTGCTCGAGGTACTTGTGGGGTATGTGCTGTGCCGTGGCTACGGTTTCGACCGTGTTGTACTTCTCGGAGTAATGGCGTGTCAGGTACAGTAACGCCAGGAGAGCGTATTCGCTGCGGGTGGTAAGTTTCATAGGTCCATCTCCTTTAATAGAGTTCTCCGATAGGTATAATAAAACATATTGGACTCCAAGTCAAGGCGTCAAGAGACCATCAATATAACCTGAGCTTTACGCGGGATAAGGCACACCCCCCGTAAGGCCTTTCGAGGAGAATTGTATGAAGAAAGCCACCATCGTCTGGCTCTTGTTCGTAGCCGTTTTTATAGGTGTAGTCGCCGTACACGCCGCGGTAACCGGCGGCGAAGCGCCCGCGGGCGGCCGGGCAATCGAGCTCATTTCCTGGGGAACGCTGGGCATCTTATTAGTCGCCTTCGGGTGCGAGTTCGTGGACTCCACGCTGGGAATGGGATACGGAACGACGCTCACGCCGCTGCTCATCCTCTTCGGCTTCGCGCCGCTTCAGATCGTCCCGGCGGTTCTCGCTTCGGAGCTCGTTACGGGAATCTCGGCGGCCTTCGCCCACCACCGCGCCCGCAACGTCGACTTGTCGCCGGGCACCCGCGCGTTCAAAGTAGCGATGGTGCTGGCCGCCTGTTCCGTCGTCGGTACCCTCGCCGCGGTTCTTATAGCCGTCAGCATTCCGAAAATAGTGCTGAAGACCTGGATCGGCGTGTTGGTCCTGGCCGTCGGCATCCTGATACTCGTAACGGTAGCCCGTAGGGCCCTGGTGCGGTTCTCGTGGCTTAAGGTCCTGGGCCTGGGAACGCTGGCCTCGTTCAACAAAGGGATGAGCGGCGGCGGTTACGGCCCGCTCGTCTGCGGCGGCCAGCTCCTCTCGGGGATGGAAAGCAAAAAAGCCATCGCCATCACGTCGCTCGCCGAGGGCCTGACTTGCGTGGTGGGCGTTATAGTGTACTTAGTAATAAGGGAGGCGTTCCCGTGGCGACTGGCGCTGCCGTTGGCCGTCGGCGCGTTGTGCTCGGTGCCCCTCTCGGCTATCGCGGTGAAGAAGATAAAGGCCCGGCC
>Ga0307378_10001658_pt1 | contig 35646 bp, 48 predicted proteins | sample UN1MG_FD_202238 | JGI IMG/M metagenome (GOLD analysis project Ga0307378, IMG submission 202238) | Soil microbial communities from Risofladan, Vaasa, Finland - UN-1 | ecosystem: Environmental > Terrestrial > Soil > Coastal area > Acid sulfate soil | place: Finland: Risofladan, Vaasa | collected... | reverse complement strand
CAATATGCAGACCTGGTGCCAAAGCTCCTGCAGGGGTGTCTGTGAAATAGATTCGGCCATCTTTGGCAACTGACCTGTGAACATGACAGTCATCTCTCAGATTCACCAAGCTGAAACCATCACCATCCTTGGTGACAATTGATACGTCATCATCTGTGAGCTGAACCAAGGTGCCCCACTGAGCAACTCTTCTCTTTGGTGGTGCAGGCTGCCAAACTCCATTGATTTCTTCAAAGTCTGAGCCCTTGCCAGCATCAGTGACCCAACCACCCTCACCACCCTGCTCTTCAATCGGGTTGAGAAGCTGCATGAGCAGGTATGCTGTCAGGGTCTTTGAGATGCCCTCAGGTCTTTCTTCTCCCCCGGGTCTTGCTCTGATTCTGAAGAAGTCTGCAATGTCAGCTTCACTTAGGTCACACTTTCTTCTGACTCGGGTGCTGGCATTGATGTTGGAGTCAAGCAGATACTTGTCATCGATGAGTAGGGTTCTTGGTCTGTTGGTGATGAAGACGCCGTTCTCAGTGTGGGTGACAGCAAGGCTGCTCTGCTTGTCAGTGGTGATGTTCTGCAGCCTTCTGAGCTCTTTGGCAATAACATTGAGCTTTGCGGCTGTTGGAATCTCACCCTTCTTGAAGAGTCTAATCTGCTGCATCAATCACCTGTTACGGCAAGCCCCACTTTGCCCAATCCTCATCAACAGTGTTGTTCGGGTCAGGCTCACAGGGCAGAGCTCTGTCATATACTTCAACAAAGAAGGTCTGGAAGAGTTTAGGTGCTGCAACTTCAGACCTGAAATAATACTTGTCACCCACAGCAAAGGCAAAGGGATACCTTATTGTGACTGTGCTGGTGTCACCAGTATATGCCACAACAACAGAGCCTGTCAGCCCTGAGCCACCTGCAGCAACAAGAATGAGGATGCCATTCCCAACTCTGCTGCCAGAGGCAACCAAGATTGTTCTTGCATTGTCCTGATATAGCTCAACAGTTCTGGTGCCGGCCACATCAAAGAGCTTGACATAATAAACCCCGTAAAAATCAGAGTTGCCCTTTGCCAAGCTGTCAGCACTCTCTTGGTCACCTGTTCTTTTGACGGCACCATTCAAGACCCAATTGCTGAGTTGAGCTGCACCATCATTGTCTTCTTCGATGACGATGATTCTATTGAGAATGAATTTCAGGCCATACTTCTGCAACTCAAAAAGCACACCTGTTGTCAATGTGCCAAGGTCACTTTCTTTGTCGTTTCTGACTCTCCACAGTTCTGCACCGGGAGTTGCTGCCTCATAGCATTGAAACTCAAACTCAAGAGCAGCATGTCTTTGCTGTGTATGAAAATCATAAGGGTTCAAGGCACCCACACCAGCATTGTCAATGTCTGCTCTGAGGTCAGGGCTGCCGGGGGATGGCAGCTCAGGTGGCGGGATGACATTGCACTCAACCGAGTCAGGCGGGGCTGCTGTGTACATGGCATCTTCAAGTGCATCCAAGACCTTGCCAATGGGGTCACTGGCACCGAGCAGAACAACATCCAACATGGGTGCAACACCCTCTCTCAGATACCTGCTGACAGTGCTGGCAGTGTCTGTCTGGGAAGACTTCAGCCTCTGCTCATCTGTCTGTCTCTGCCTCATGACATTGTTCAGCATGTCTCTTGTGTACTCAGACTCATTGAGCACTACCACATGCTCTGTGTTGATTGTCTCAAGGTCAACAATCATGGTCTGAAGTTCATTGTATCTTGCAATTGACTTGCCAATTGCCTTGAAGATTTCATCCCGGTCATAGGCCACAGCCCACCCCCCTTATGTCTTGTCAGAGACTATTTCATTGAAGGCAGTTGTTTCATAGAGCTTTTCAGTGTACTCATCCCCGCCATCCTCAGGTTTGAACTGCAGCTCTTCCCACCTTGCCCTCACATTATTTCTGTCAATGTTTGTGCCGTTCCAAGCACACTCTACATGCCAACCCTTCTGCCAACTGATTTTTTCATTGTACACAAAGTTGAAAGACACAACCCAGAGTCTTCTGCCTGTCTCATCAGTGATGTCTCTCATGTTGGCACCTTGGAAGAGCCAGTGCTCTATGTCACCACCTGCCCAGACATCAGAGTTTACCTTGCCGATGACTTTTCTGAGTTTCTGAATATACTCATCCCGGTCAGCAACATTCATGTCAAAGGTGTACTCAATCAGTGGGTAGAAGGTGCCACCAATGCCATCTTCTTTCACCGGGTCTTTGCAGTCTTTCCACCTGCCACCTGCCCGGGTTCTCATCTCCCCACCAAACTGAATTGATTGATTGTATATCACATCAGTCTTCTGGCCTGCTTCTGAGCTCTCGGGGCTGTCATACTGAGCTGTGATGAGAGCTTTGGTATATCCCCCACCTACAACATTCTTGCCGATGCCTTCTATGTCAACCGAGCTGACAAACAATCCCGACAAATCAGGGAAGGGGTCACCAATTTTGGGGGCAACACCATACCTCTCAGCCCAATCTGAATTGAAGATTCTGACTGCTTGCAAACCTGCCTTGGTGATGGTGACTTTCCTGCTGCCTGTTTTTTCCACAAGTGCCACTGCTCATCTCTCCCTTTTCATTGCAGTTTGCCAACATTTTTTATTTCATTCTGGATGCCTTGCAGTGCAACAGTTTGCTTGTGGAGTTCAATCAGGGATTTCTTGTCTTCTTCTGTTGCAGCTATTCTGTCAACACTGACTTTTATTTCAGGTGCCTTGGCAACCATTGTGGCTGCTCTTTTCCAGAGTTGCTGTGCACCAATCCATTCAGGTCTCTTTGCAGCCGGGGCTTCTCGTGGTGCTTTCACACCAAGGTCAATGTCTTCAAGTTTGAACTTGAAAGTGTTTTTGATTTCATCTGAAATTGTGGCAGCAGCATCTATGAAGCCTTGAAGTACGTTTCTTTTTTCAAGCCTGCCAATTGCATCCATGACGCTTTCTGCTGCGTCTTGTGCTTTTTCTCTTGCAAGTGTAGCTGCAATTGCAGCATTTCTTTCAGCCTTGTCAAGCCTCTTGTTCTCTGCTATCTGGAAATGTAACCGTTCAATTGCTTGAATATCCTCAGTTCTTTCTTCAACCCATCTTTTTCGTTTCTCTCTGAGTGTTTGCTGGTCTGCGTACCTCTCCCGGGCTGCTGCATCCTCTGCTGCTTTGGCAACTGCACCTAAGTCTCTTTCTCTTTGGAGATGGTATTCGTGCCCCCTCTTGGCAGTTTCATCTCTTGCGGTTGCTGAACTCCAAATATATTTTTCTTCTGCCCCCATCCATTTTTCAAAGTCTTTTATATACTGCCTGTTTGCCTCTCTGATTTCTCCAATCTTCTCACCGATAATGCCAGCACCCCTGACAACATGCTTGCCAAAGCTTAGAAATGCCACACCCACATCAGCGATAATGCCACCAAGTGTTTCAAGCTCATCTTCAGATTCTTTGATTGATTCAGTGAGCTCATTCATATTGTCAGAGGTCTCTTCAAGTGCACCTTTGCCCAATGCTTCCCATGCATCTGAAACTGCATTAGTCAGCTTTGCCCAAGCCCCGGCTGTAGTGTCACCAACAGTCTTTGCCAGACCACCAAACTTTTTCTCAAGAAGGTCAATTGCATAGCGGGCTTTCTCTTGAGCAGACATGGATTTCAATTGTTCATTCGTTGAACCTTTTAACTCTGCAATATACCTGCCGAGAATTTCAACGTTGCCTGTCATTGCCAACCCTACATATCGGGCAGCAGTTCTGACATCAAACATGCCTGATTCAGCAATGTCGAAAACAAGACTGAGGTTCTTCATTGAGCCTTCAAAGTCATTGCTCAATGTTATGAGGTCTTGGAGAACGCTTCTTGTAACAGTGTCACCAAAGCGGGTGTATTTTTGCATTGAGGCTGCAAGCTCTTCGGTTCTTCTGACATTCTCTTCAGTGTCAACTGCCAATCTTTTCAACTGGTGCCTGAGCTGAACAGTCTGAAGCTGCTCTGCTGCTGCAGCCTTGGTTGCCTTAATCATGACAGCAGTGACAGCAGTGATACCAGCAACAGCACCAGCAAATGCTACTTTTCCAAACCTTGACCACATCCTCTGCATCTTGCCAACAGATGTGGATGAGACTTTTTCAGACTCATTCAGCTTGGCTTTGAGCTGTGCATTTCTGGCAGTCAGAGCTAAGTATGCTGCACCAATCTGAGTTGCCATCAAAATTCCACTTCTGGCATTTTAATGCCTGCCCGGTCACATGCCTCTTTGTATTTTTTCAAGGTCTCAGCAATCCAAGGCTTTTCTTCTTCAGGTTCAAACTCAAGCCACTTCATGTCATCCTCTGTGACTTTGAAAAGCTTTTTATAAGCTCTGAGCTGTGTCCTTGTCAGCCTTAAAACTTCCCAAGGTTTCAGACTGCAATCCCTGAGCAGCAAGACAAAAATACTTGACCAGCTCAGCTTTCTGCCGGGGGGTCTTCGGCGTTCCCCTCTTCTTCTGGCTCAAGAGTTCTGTTCATTTCAATGAACTGGTCAAAAGTCACAATATTTGAAGCTGTTTCTTTGTCGAGCTCTGGGTGCTCATGTAGAAGCTGCAGCCAGAGCTGATATTCAGAAGCATCAGCATCTGACATGTATTCAGCAGCTTCAATCCTCAGCTCCTTGTGCTTGATGGTCAGGATGCGCTTCTGCAGCATCGCTTTCTCTTGACCGTCAAGCAGCTCAAGCCTTTGCTTCATGTCTTCAAACCATCTGGCCTGAGCCCACCTGTTGAGCTTTGCCCAATCACCGAGACTCATGGGGGAGATTTTGTAGGTCACCCCCTTGTGCTTCACTTCAACTGGCTCTGCAGCCATTCCTGCCAAGTCGCTCATCGCTCACTCCATTCTGTGAAACCTGACAAACTGGAAATCAGCTCAGTTTCTACGGCACCGGGACATAAACCTTTGCCAGAGCACCTGTGCCTTGATATGTCACAGTAATCCTGATTTTGTCAGGCTGTGGCACAGTGGTTGTTGTTCCTGTGATTATAGCATCCCCGCTGAGCTTGGCACCTGCCACATGGTCAATGAACAGCTCAAGGGCAACAACCTCACCCTCATTGATGTTGGGTGGGTCATTTGCAATGTCCTGAGCTGTGTCATAATTGAGCTCAAAACTGCCTGACCATCCGATGTTTGCCGGAATGAAATCTTTGACCCCTGCACTTTCATAGTCTGTGGTTTCAACCACATCCCCTTCAGTGTCAAGAGACCAGTTGTCACACCCTGCAACCACAGTGGCTTCAGATGTGACCTGCCCGTTCTTGCCCGTCTTGTGAGCCATCAACATCTCCCTTCAAAAAACTATTGTTTCTGCAACTGAACTTGATAATCAACCATGAAATCCCAAGCGTCATCTTCTGGGTCTCTCACAAGGTTGCTCACATCCCTTCTCATTTCTATGAAGTCAAAGCCTGCAACTGTGAGCTCACACTGGTCAAAGAGAGCCTTCAGCTTGGTGAACATGTCACCAACAGCTTTGGCATCCCGGTCAAAGCTGACCAAGGTGAACTGAACAAGAGGGTCTTCCATGTTCGATGTGAAAGTCTCTTCATGACCGATATTGGGAAAGCCAAAAACAGCATAGTCTTTCTTGTCAGCTTCATCTGCAAACTGTGGTGCATCTTCAAGCCACAAGCCCCCGGGAGTCACAGCCTTGAAAGCTGCACCAGCCCCCGAGTTGTACCTTGCCATGATTGCTTCAGCCAGTGGTGTCACACTGCCCCCTTCAGCATCTTCACAATCTTGCCCTGTTCACTTTTGAATGCCGGGATGAGAAATGGTCTTTTTGCCAGACCTCTCTTGGTGCCCTTCTCCAAGAAGAAGCCTTGCTTGAGGTTTGTGCCAATATGCCGGGTCAGCTTTGCAGGTTTGGATTTTGCAAGAGAAGCCCTGAGCCTGCCTGTCTGCACAGCCGGGGCTTGACCCGGGGCAGAGCTTCTGGTCTTGAATTGCTTGGTGCTTTTCTTGCCCTTAGAACCTTTGGCTCTGTAGTCTTTCCCAGACTTGGGCTCTCTCATGAGCACTTTGATTTTGTTGAGAATGAGAATGCTGCCCTTGTCAAGAACCCTCTCGGTTTCTCTCTCAATCTTTGCCAGCACTTCTTTGGCTTTCCAGATGAAATTTTTTTCAGCCATCACTTGCTCTCTTCAAGAATCAACTTCCAGTGGTGAGCAATCAGATGCCACTTGTCAACAAAGACAATGTCAAACACTCTGCCATTGTGAACCACCCGGTCTTTCTGAGTGATGTCAGTGCCCTGTGGCAGTATGAACATCTTGAAGCTTGCCACCACCTCAAGCTTCTTGTAGGCTGCTCTCTCTGAAGCAGACAAAGCCTGAATGCTGCATTTCACATCAGCAATCAAGTCAGACCAGACCTCTTTCAGAGAGCCATCAGTCTCTTGACTTTCTGCAGCTCTCTGAATGGTTGCGGTTGTTTCAAAAAGGTCTTGAATGCTCATCCCAAACTGACCCTTCTCCACCTTGCAAGTTGTTCTGAATATCTTTCCACAACAAACTCATCAACACTAACTTGAGTGTCAAACTTGGTATATGAGTAGTCACCGAGCTTCTCAGACTTCATGCCCTTGTTAACTGTGGCTTCTCTCACTGCATCTGCAATGATGGCTGTGGCAAGCCCCACAAGGTCTGCAGGCAGCTCACTGACATCAGTGCCAAAGCCTGCAGTGTACTCAATGAACACTCTGCCATCAGGGAAGCTGTCACACTTGGCTTCAATCCTGCCATTCTCCTGAGTCAGCACATATCCTGTGAAGAACGTGTCATAATCAGGCACCTGCAGCTCAGTGTAGTCAGGGCTCAGAGCTGGCATCCCGGGCTGTTCAACAAGGTCAGCACTCAGGTGGTTCTCATAGCCTGACCTGATGATTGCCTGCCATGCTTCACCAGCAAGAGCTTCAAGAGCATCCTTGAGCTTTGTGAGAGTGTCCTGAGTTGCAAGGTCAATTGCAGCAGCAGATTCGACATCACCCCACTGTTGGGTCAAGACCTCACCATTGCTGAGCTCAACAGTTGCACCCTTCAGACCTGCCCGGGTTGTCTTCACCTGCATGACCCACCAGAGCCTTCTCACAATTCTCTTGACTCGGGTGACAGGGTACTGTGGCAAATAGAGAATGCTGCCAAACACAGTGTCAACAAAGTCTCTGTAGTCATGCAAATAAAATTCTCGGTCACAGTACCTTGCAATGGAAGCAGAGAGCTGAGGGATGAGCTGATTGATGAGAGCATCCTTGCTGACATCACCAACAGCAATTCCCATGTAGGTCTTGACCAAAGCCAGAGTTGTCAGGTCACCAACAGCCATGCTGCTGCCCCCTATTTCTTGGGCTTCTTCTTGCCCTGCTTCTTGACAGGCTTCACAACCTCAACAGGCTGCTTCTCCAATTCCATGAAGGTCTTGGGGTCACACTGCAGAGCTCTGCCTGCCTTGATGAGCTTGTGAGCCTCTTCTTCAGACAGCCAATCGAATTGACCATCCCTTCTTTTGATGAGAACTTTGCCTTCTCGGGTCAAAGGTTCACCCCCTCTCAGGTTATTTCTTCTTGCCCCCGCCTTTGCCGCCCTTCTTCTTGGGTGCCTTGGCAACCATCTTGTTGCTGTACTCCCTGAAGTCCTTTGACTTCAAAAGCTCTGCGGCTCTGCCAGAGGGCACCATGCTCACTGCCTTGGTCTTGGTATTGACTACTCTCACATGTCTCTCTCTTGACATCGAAAACTCCCCTCACTCATCTGCTCATCCAAAGTTTAGGTCAGGGGCTGCAGGATGAGCTTCTACAGCCCCCGCCCACTGAAGCACAAGGCATCCAGCTCAACAACTTGGGCTTTTACTCCCAAGTATTGTAGAGAAAGTCAGCCCCGATTTTGTTTTCAAAGGCTTGATGCGGGGCATGAAGAGCTGCTGCAATTGTAGCATTGCAGATGGTGCCAAAGCCTGAATTGTCAATGACCAGAGCAACCCATGGCTTGCCTTCCACCAAGTCTTCTGCCTTCACTTCCATTACAGCCACCTTGTCTTCATCTATGACACCGGGGGTGCCAATCTTGAGGTCTGAGGGATTCGTGCCAACAGAGTCTTCTGCAGACCTCAAGCCAATCTGCATTGAGGGTGTGCCAGCCACCACCTTCATGTCAGCAATGAAAGCAGCTCTGTCAAACTCTCTCATGTCATAATACTTTGAGGTTGCCTGAGAGTCTTCCAACACAGTTGTTGGAAGTGCAACATCAACCAGCATATTGTCAGACAACTTGTGCACTCTTGACTCCCTTCTGAAAGCTCAACAGAGAGCTCACCCCTTGGTTTTTATTCCCAAGAGTTGAAAAGAAAATCAGCCCCAATCTTGTTCTCGAAAGCGTGATGGGGGCTGAACAGGGCAGCCATGACTGTTGGGTTGACCGCACCACCCACATCAGTCACTTTCAATGCAACAAAAGGCTTGCCCTCAGGCAGGTCTTCTGCTTTGGTTTCCATGACTGCCACAACATCTGCAGCCATGAGACCCACTGAGCCTGTCTTCACAACCTCAGCATTCGTGCCAATGGCATCTGAGGCAGCAAGAAGCACAATGGTCACTGTTGCATGAGCGATGTTGTCAACCAAGTCAGCAACAAAAGCTGCCTTGTCAAACTCTCTCATGTCGAAGTAGGCTGAAGTTGCTTCAGCACCACCATTGGAATCAATCAATGCTGTGGTTGGAAGAGCCAACCCCACCAGCATGTTGTCAGAAAGCTTGTGCATTCTGATTCTCCCTTCAGTCAAAGTTTAATGGAAATTTCTAAACTTTTCTTCTGCTTCCCTTCTGGCTCTCAGAGCCTATATGGGGATGACAGGTGGTGCAGGTGTCAGGTGCAGGCTGTCAAACACTTCATTGTACACACCCATCTTGTCGAAGTGCAGATGGTCTGAGTTTGCAACCACAATGAGAGTGACAAGCTTTGAGCCAACATCAACACCTGTCTTGGTGGCTCTGCACTTGACAAGCACAAACTCACCCAAGCTGAGGTTCTCTGCCTTGATGTCGAAAGCATAGGCACCAAATCCAACAATCAGATTGGGAGTGATGCCATTGACGACAAGCAGGCTCTGCTCATCAAGGTCACCTTCTTTTGCCTCAAGAACCTCAAGGTTCAGCTTGTCTGTTGAAGCCCAATCATGGACTATGGCAACAAACATCACCTTGTCACTCTGCCTCATGTCAACTGGCAGAGTGATTGCTTCTGGGTCAGGTTCAAGGTCAGCTGTTCTCACACAGGAAACCTTGAGGTTGTCACTGTATTTGTTCAAGTCATTCTCCCTTCTACAGAAATTGAATCTGTCAAGCAGCCCTGCAGCCTGAACCACAGGGCTGCATTGTCAGTTCAACTCTACTGTACCGGCGCATCCAGAGTAACAAAGGGAGAAAGCCTGAAATCAGGTGACCCGTTCTTGGGCTTGAGACTTTCTTTCCACCAGCCCTTGCCATCGTACCTGATTGTGAACCTGAAGCAGGTCTGGTTTTTGTCAAACCTGATATGAATGCTCATGTCAGTCTTGACATTCAGGCCAGCTTTTCCACCGAGCAGGTACATGCCCGGGTCAACAAGAACCATCGAGCCCTTGTTGTCTTTTGAAGGCACCTTCTCTGTCTTGAAGGCAGGCTTGCCCATCAAGGTGTCGTAGGGTTTGCCACTGACACCATTGGCAGGCATGTATGCAGGAATGGTGCCTATCAGCATTGAGGCAACCAGAGGGAAGAGCTCATGGTTGTAAACCCAGATTGCCCTACCCATGCTGGCCGGGAAGAGAGAAGCCCACATGTTGAAGATGTCAAGTGCAACAATTCCTGCACCCTGTCTTGTGATGGTCACCAGAGCAGGTGAGTTCAGAACTCCCTGAGGTCTGGCTGCACCATTCCCATTGAGGCAGTCATCATCGATGACAAAGGCAATGGCCTGACCGAAGAGGCTGTTCAGGATTGCCTCAACAGAAATCATTGAATCTTCCAGCAAGGTGTTGGTCACATACACCAGACCAGCAACCTCATGCAGGTTGAGCTCAACCAGACCTGTCTTGGGTTTGCTCTCTGTCTTCTGTCCACCCTCTTCAACTCTGACTATCTGCACTCCACCATAGAACTCACCCTCTGAGTGGTCAGTGTCAAAGATTGCCGGGATTTTGACAGCCCCTGTTGCCATCGGGATGAACTGCGTCTTCGGATAAAAGAAGGCAGTCTCAAGGGCTGTGGTGAGCAGGCTGGCTCTGTACTGTGCCGGGGCAAGGAAACCACCCTGAGCATCATCGCCTGCCATCATGAGGTCACCAACATCCTTGCCCATGACCTGCCTGAGGGCTTTCTCTTTCTTCTCCACCCCGTCAAGGTACTTCACCAGAGTCTCAGACCTTCTGCCTGAGGTCTCAGCCTTGACACAGTCTCTGAGAAAGTGCCCGAAGTTCTTGAAGCCACCCTGAGGGTCTTCCCGGTCAATGACTTCAATGCGGGGCAACTTGCTCATGAGTTCTTTGTGAGCAGACAGGATTGGCTCAAGAGCAGTCTTCACTGCTGCACTGACTGACTTGGAGAGGGGGTCAATCAGCTCATCGCCTGCTTTGACACCCTCACCTGCCGGGTCAGCATCGCCAGACCCTGCCGGGTCTTTCTTCTCTTCCACTGCCACTGCTTTGCCACCATTGATGAGCATGTTTGCCATGTTCTCATCAAGCAGCATTTCAGTGCCAGCATCCAGCTTCTGACCGTAAACATCAGCAGCTTTCAATAGTCTCACTTTCTTCACTTCCAACTCCCTTCAAAAAACCAGTTGTGAAAACAACAATCTAAATTTCAGGTGCCTGAACTACTCCACCCACAGGGCTGCAGTTTCTACACCTTGCCTGCTGCTCTGTTCACAGCTTTCACTGTTTCTTCTCTGATTGTATCTTCTGCAGTCTTGGTCACCTGCATGAACTTCACAGGCTCTTTCTTCTTCTCCCCGGGAAGCACAACCATGACCTGCTTGGGTTCAGGTCTCTTCTCGGGAAACCACAGAAACTCTGCCTCTTCAAAAATGTCATGACCAAAGAAGCCCTTGAGCTCAAGGTCATTGTATTCTTTGAAGTCAGGGGGCTCTTTGTCAAACTGCTTGTAGTGCTTGACAAGGTGGTTGTACACACCTTTTCTGTCACCATCGGGAATGTCAACACCACCCCGGGCACCAAGCAGGGCTGCCATTGCAGCAGCAGTGCCTCTCCAATTGCACTTGAGGCTTGCAGCATTGTGGTGGGGCAGCTTGTAGGCTGCTTTCACATCGGGGTTGGCAGAGTCAAACCATGAGCAGATTTTTCTCAAGGTGGCTGTGTCAGCTTCCCTGACCTGAGCTGCAGCATCCCAAGCTGTGTCTTCAGTCTGCTTGCCATAATCTTTGAAGGGTATGACTCCCTTGGTTTCAAAGCTCATGATGCCAAAGTCTTTCAGCATATCATCCGAGAGCTTGAAGAGACCCTTGCTGACATCGATTGTGAGGGCATTGATGTTGGCAGGCACTGAGACCTTGCTGTGCTCAAGCAGCAGCCACTTGGTATAGATTCTCTTGCACTTCTCGGGGTCAATCTTGATGCCTTCTCTTGCCAGCTTGTCAATGAGCTTGCCCCAACCCTCATCATTCTTGTTGACCCACTTGATGGGAATGAAGCCAACCGAGCTGGTCTTCAGGTGCCCCGCTTTGACGAGCTGCCAGACCTCTTCACCCCGGGAAGTTTCAGCATAGATGGTCTTGGCAATCACACCCCGCTTGTCTGTTTTAATCCACTGGTCTGAGCCTATTGGTGGTGACCAATAATCATGACCCCACAGCACCTGCATGGCTTTCCTGAACTCGGTCAGAATGCAGCCAGAGGGAAGCATGACCTCATCATCCCTGTCCATGTCAACTGTTGAGACATAGGTGATTTCAGCTCTCTCACCTTCTTTGAGCTCACTGGCCTTGTCAATTGCCATGTGCTTTCTGATGAGGCACTCTTGCTTGTTCTGCTCAAGCAAATACTGAATATCTGCAGGCAGCTTGTCTTTCTCCACAACCTCTGTGACCACCATTGCTGGCATACTATTCTCCCTTCAGCTCAGCCCTCAAAGTGCACCTGCAGTTGGGGTGCAATGGGGGTGACTGTACTGGCTCATAATTGAAATTGAGAGTTCTGGGCACCTGATTGCCTTCAGCATCATCGAAGTTGGCATCCAGACTTCCACCTTGGTCAAAGAAGGGCTCACCCAGAGCCACTGTCTTGCCATCCATTTCTGCACACCAAGGGCACATGTCAGGCTGAGAATCCCAGACAATTGCTTCAACCAATCCTGATTGTTCCCAACCCTTCACCATTCCCATGTGAGAAGCCCGGGTGCTCTCTGTTCTGGCAATCTGCTCAGCTTTCCATGTTTCCATTCTGCCAAAGAACTCTCGGGTTCTCTCGGTCAGTTGCGGGATGGTTTCACCAGCTTCAAAGCCTCTTGCCATTTCAAGTGCAAACTTGTCTGAAATATCTGTTGAGACGATTCTTGAGAAGTGGAAAGTGTACTCTGCAAACCAAGTCTGAACTTCTGGGTTAAGAACATTGAAGCTGATGCCTGCACCGATGCGATGAAGCCCCCGGGTGCCACCTGTCACAAGCTGCTGTCTGATTGGTGCTGCCATCCTTCTGTTGATTTCAGCAGCCCACTTCTCTCTCTCAAGCATGAAGTCATCCCACTCGGGCACACCCTCACCCTTGGCATTGACTCCCGAAGGCACCAGAGTCTTCAACTTGTCAAGCTGCTTGAGCATGGCCTTCTTCCAATCCCTGAAGATGCCTCTCATGATTCTTGCCATCTCTTCTCTTCTCTCAAAGTACCACTGTTTCTCTTCTGCAAGGTGCTCATGCTTGCCATTGTTGAAGATGACAGTCATTGGGGGTGATGATTCTGCAGTACCATCACCCCCCTTTTTCAAGTGTTTTCCATTGTCAGGCTGTGCCGGGGGCTCTCCACCAGAGCCTACAGGCAGCATGGTTGTTGGCAGCCAAGCAGTCTTGCCCCAAGGCACAGGCTCAAGCCCTTCTTTCTCTCTCTGCTCATTGATTGTGATGACACCGTTCTTCAGGTATGACTCAGACTTGGTGAGGTTAAATTCTTTGTCTTCAGGCACCGGGTTGTCAAAGGCAACAAACAGCCTCTCATCAAACTTGGGTGTGAGGTCTTGGTTGAACTTCTGCTCAAGTCTCTTCAGCCGGGGCACAATGGTGTCTTTCTGATATTGCCTCTCACCAGCATCAGCATTGGCAAGATTCACTTTCTCTGTTGTGACCTTGGAGATGGGGATGCCATAAGCATTGAGGATTTCATCCCGGCTGAACTGCTGCCCCTTCAAGAAGGCCATCTCTTTTGGTGAGAACCCGAGCTTCTCAAGTTCCATGTCACCTTCAAGCACAGCAGGCAGCCCAGACTTGCTGCCACCATAGAGCTGCAGCCATCTCTCCCTGATTTCTTTCACTTTTCTGGTGTTCACCTTGCCTTTGTACTTGAGCAAGAAGTCAGGTCTGGCATTGTTCTTGAGCAGGGCTGCCTCATAAGCATCCATGCTCTCTTTTCTTGTGACAGCAGCAATCACAGCCTGCATGGGTGACATCCCATAATAGACATTGTGAGGGTTTGGAAAGCGGATGTGAATAACATCTTCAGCAGGCAGAGCAACCTCTTTGTCTTTGAATCTGCCATACAAATAGCCCTCAACAAACTTGTCATCATCAGCTTTTCCCGGCACAATGGTGACATATTGAGAAGGCAGAACCCAGAGGCTCTGTGGTGCACCGAGAGCCCCCGGGGGTGCATACATGAAACCATCCCCGGTCAGCTCTGCAAAGAGTTCAAAGAGTTCAAGCAGCTCAAAACCATCATAGACTTGATTGGCCTGCTTCATAATATCAAGAACAGGGTGCTCAATAACCTCTTCAATCATGACCGCTTTTCTGAGCCTGAGGTCAATGTGACTTTTGGTGGCAAGGTGGGCAAGTTGCTTCTTGTCAACAGCCCGGGTGTCAATCCCTCTTCTTAGATTTGGGTATGTCTTCTGACCCCGGTTTGTTTGCACATATAGCCTGAGAGGTACAGCAGCAACCGAGTTGGCATTCAGTGTTGCAGCCCTGTACACCCAATGCCTGTAGTGCTTCAGCAGTTGCTCTGCCTTTGCCTTCTCCATTTCACCAAAGAGCTGAGCATAACTTGGGTGTCTGAAGATGGGCTTCACCAAAGTTCCAACCGGGCTGAACAGTTTGCTGAAGAAGTTTATGACCCCCATGCACCCTCTCTTTCCAGAAGTATAGCTTCCCTCTCTTCTTCTTCCATTTCTTCTTCGGGCTCAGGTTCTTCAAGGCTGTGCAGTTTGGGCTCAATAACCCCATGCTTCATGAACATGGCAGCATAGCGGGTCATGTCCATCGCGTGGTCAAGACCTTTGGCGGGCTTCTCATTCTTGTCAAGGTGATATGACTCAACCTCTGTCAGCCAATCCTCAATCCCCTCTCCCTCAGGCTCTACACTGAGCCCGGGTCTGCCATCGCCCGCAATGCCAAGCCTGCCTCTGACACACTGAGTGCCATCGAAGACAGCATTGGAAGTGTCTCTGCAGTCAAGACCCTCATTCTCTGCATCAGCTCTCAAGCCTGCAGCAGAAGGGTCAAAGGTGAAAACCCTCTCGGGCAGTTCCCACCCGGGCTTAGGGTCTTTTGGTTTGAGCTGAATAATAAGGCTCATGCCATAGTGCTTGAGAATACTGATGAACATGGTGGGCAGCACCTGCCTCTTGTAGAACATCTTGAGCAGGTGCATTCTGTTGTCTGAGTCAATGCCCCACAGCCCAATCACAGCCGGGTCTGAATACCCCTCATCAATCGAGAGCAAGAACCACTTGAACTCATGAATGTCTCTGTGAAACAGGTGAGCTTCTCGGGAGAAGTTGTCATAAATGAGCCCCTCAAAAGCAACCCACTTGCCAAGCACAAAGCGGTCTCTGTACTGACCAGTGAACTTGGCAAGCATGTCAATGTAGTCTTGGGGCAAGAAGAAGTTGTCAGTGCTCTTGGTCTGGAAGACTGCCCGGGTGCTGTCCTTGTCTTTGAAAAAACGCTTGTGCAGAAAGTGAGAAGGCGCATCAGGGTTGGTTGCAAGACCAAGCTGTCTGTAGGGGTCTGAGTTGTTTCTGAGCCTGCCCAAAAGCATCATGTACTCAGCCTCATCCATCTCTCGGGCTTCATCCACAAAGGCTGAGCCAAGGTTCAGTGAGGCAATCCTGAGAGGGTCATCCAGCCCGCCATAATAGATTTGGCCTGCACCATGAATCTTGATGGTGTGCTCTGTCTTGTTGTGCTTGTAGCTTCCCTCAGGCAAGACCGGGTCAAGGCTGCCATCCTTCTCAAGCAGCACTTTCAGGGTTGTTGCCTTCAGAGCTGTCAGGGTCTTTCTGAAGAGCCCCACCACGTTGCCTTCATGTCTGGCCTTCAGAGCTGCATTGTGAGCAAGGGTTCTTGACTTCCCGGCACCAAAGGCACCTGAAAAGAGTTTCTCTTTTGCATTGGAGAATAGAAAGTCATGCTGCTTGGGCAGCAGTTCAACCTTCACTCTGTTCTCTGGCAGTGTTGCAATCAAGCCTTCATCCTTCTGTTGTCTCTCTGAATGCTTCTGCTTGTCTTCTGGGCTTTCAAGGTCAAGTGCCTGTCAAGCTTGTCTGTTGGCTTTGCAGCTCTTCTCTTCTCAGGCTTCTCAGCAACCCATTTTGTGAGCTGCCATCTGTATGGGAAGTTGAGCACCCTGAACTCAGTCACACCCCTGACAGTGCTCAGCTCTTCAATGCCCCATGCTGACATCTACTCATCATCCTTCTTTGTAGTTCCATTGAGCTTGCCGTTCTGCTCATTCTCTTCATGCTGTTGCTGGTCAGGTGGCTGAGCAATGACATACTCAATGATGGTCTTTGTCTTGGCTTCAACTTCATGCACCTGCAGAACAGTACCATCGATGCGGTCAAGAATTTCTCTCACAAGGCGGGGGGTGCCTCTCTCAATTGCATGGTCAAAGGTTCTCAAGACAAGAGCCTCTCCCCATGTCAACTTTTTGAGACCCTTCTTGGTGCACTTCTGTTGAGCAATGTGCCTCATGAGGTCAGTGAGCTTCTTGAAGTTCAGGTCACCCTTCTTCTTGCCTGAGGGGTTGCCAGACTCCCCGGGCTTGAATGCCCAAGGGTGGTCACCATTGAAAGTGCCATCTGGATTTCTGAACTCTGGATGGTTGGGCTCATCATCATCGGTTGACATGTCAGGTGGGTCTGAATTATTATTCTCGCTGAACAAGCTTTCACACCCCTGTAAGATTTTCCACTGCTTGCCTGAGTGTTGTAACTCCTTCTCCGTGTGGAATATACAAGGGGGAGAGGGGCTGTCAAGGGCTTTTTTCTGCCAGAAGTTCTGAGAGCCTCTGCTTTTGGGTTTGGAGAGAGGTCAGAAAGAGGGCAGGGTGGTTCTCTTCTGCTCTCTTCTCATCTCCTCTCTTCTCTTCTTGTCTCATCTCATCTAAGGGCACAGGTGCAATGAAATGACCTGATTGCCATAAGTGCTTGAAAGCTCATAGGATGCGAAACTGCAGGAAACTCAGAATAACCCAGAGAAACCTGAGAGAACCCCTTTTTAACTGGTTGGCCTTGTTCACCGGGTTTTGCTGTCCTGCCCCAATCCCGGCTGTCAGACCATTTTACCGACATCAGCAAAAAGGCACTCAGTTGATTGTGCAAAAAAAACTTTGCTTTTCTTCAAAATAGTTCTGGCTTTCTGCCCTGTAGATGGTACTCTTTGGTGGCTGAGACAGAGGATGAGCAATGAAAAGACCCGAGAAAGCAACCCTTCTTCAAGCAACTCTCTCTCTGTCTTCAGTCAAAAACAGACCGAACCACTGCCCTCTGACCTCTGCTGATGCGTCTTCTGTCTCAGCCGGTCAGAACCCACTTCAAACGAGTCAGGGGGCAGTTGTAAAATCATGGTTGCGTGGTTGTGGTAGGCATCGATGTATCTTTGACCCTGACTGCAAACCGGGGGTGAATGGCAGTCAGCTCAAGAAGAGGGGTGGGCTAAAATCAGAAGTGGTTTCTGAAAGTAGTCCACTCAAGTCTGACCACCAGAAGGGATGTGAATGATGGCACAGCATGAAGACTATTATGATGATGAAGAATGGGAAGAGCGATGTGAGATGTTCGCTGACCCCGGTGGAAATTCAGCTCTCAGAGCAGCCAGCAAAGACAACCCCCGAAACCTGCCATGCCCAAATTGCGGAAGAGAAAACATGCTGACACCAGCAGATAGGGCACAAGGTTATCAGTGCGATATTTGTGCCGATGCTGCTGAAAGAGGTGGCTATTAAGAGAGCCGGGGGGCTTGTGGTTTTCCTTGTTCACACTTGCCCCCTGTGCCCTCACAGAAGGGAGTAGGCAATGAAAGAGATGTTCACCAGTGACCTGCACATGAGCAGGCAAAACAAAGAGAGGCTTGAGCTCATCAATGACATCATTGAAGAGTACAGGGCTCAAGGTTATGTTCTCACACTCAGACAGCTCTATTATCAGCTTGTCAGCCGGGATGTCATTCCTAATGCACAGGCTGAGTACAAGAAGCTTGGTGTTCTGCTCACCAAGGGCAGGATGGCGGGGGTGGTTGATTGGGATGCGATTGAAGACCGGGTCAGAGTTCCCAAGCTGCCCTACTATGCCGAAGACATTTCAGATGCTCTGGGTGACATTGCAAGGCAGTACAGGCTTGACAGGCAGGCAGAGCAGGATGTGTGCATTGAGGTTTGGTGTGAGAAGGATGCCCTCAGTCAGGTCTTATACAGGGTCACTGAAGAGTACCATGTGAGGCTCATGGTCAACCGGGGCTATTCCAGCACCACAGCCATGCACGATGCTTATGAGAGACTCAGTGAGGCTGAAGCTGAAGGCAAAGAGGTTGTCATTCTCTATGTTGGTGACCATGACCCTTCTGGCCTTGACATGCTCAGAGACATCAGAGACAGACTTGAAGAGTTTGGAGTTTTTGCAGAAGTTGTGCCAGTGGCTCTGACTCAAGAGCAGATTGAAGAGCACAACCCACCCCCCAACCCGGCAAAGATAACAGACCCCCGGGCAGGTGACTACATTGCGGTGCATGGCAATACTTCATGGGAAGTCGATGCACTGCCCCCTCAGGTACTCCACAAGCTCATTGAAGAAGCCATCCTTGAGAGGATTGATGAAGACCTGTACACCGGGCAGCTTGACCGCGAAGAAGAAGACAAGAAGGCTCTTGAAGTTTATGCCGGGATTGACAAGAAGAACCTGCTCAACCTGCATGAGACTTTGAAAAGCCTGAAAGAGAATGCTGAAGATGCAGATGCTGATGTGGGGATTATTGCAGCTCAGGCTGAAGCAGCTCTCACCTTCTTCAATGTCAGCTTTGAAGATTTGCTTGAATAGGAGATGGCAACATGAATGGACACATCAAAGACATAGAAGCAAAAATCAGAGCTGAAGAAATTGTCAGAGAGTTGGATGACCTTGCTGCCAGTACACTCAGGATGCATCGCATCAGCAAGAAGCTTCTTTTGGACAAATGGAAAGTTGCAGCCAGAATCATCATTGACAGAAACAACTTGAAGGCTGAGCTGCTTTCCAAAGAGCTTGAAGAACTCAAGCAGATAGGAGAGTAGGCAATGAGTTGGTTTGAAGTTGACAAGCAGGGCTTGAGAGCCCTTGTTGCAGACAGACCCAAGGGCTTCATTCTGAGAGAGCTGATTCAGAATGCTTGGGATGAGCCCGGGGTCACCAAGGTCACTGTGACCACTTCCAAAGAGAGAGGTTTGGCTGAAATCTTTGTTGAGGATGATGCCCCTGAGGGCTTCTATGACCTCAGACACGCCTTCACCCTGTTTGCAGACACCCGCAAGAGAACAGACCCCACCAAGAGGGGCAGGTTCAACTTTGGTGAGAAAGAGGTTCTTGCTCTGGCTGAATCTGCAATCATTCACACTGTCAAAGGTGGAGTGGTCTTCAACCCGGGTGGTGTCAGAAAGAACCTGAGAAGTGTCAGAGACTCGGGCTCTTCTGTTCAGGTCAAGGTGAAGATGAACTTTGCCGAGTATGAGCAGATGCTGACAGAGGTTGACACCTACCTGCCACCCCAAGGCATCTCAACTATTGTGAACGGTCAAGAGCTGCTTCACAGAATATCACTGGTGAGCTTTGAGGCAAAGTTGCCAACAGAAATTCTCAAGGATGAAATCCTGAGAAGAACAATTCGGAAGACCACCATCAATGTTCACCGGGTTCTTGAAGGTGAGACTGCCAAGCTCTATGAGATGGGCTTGCCTGTCTGTGAGACAGGTGACCAGTTCCACTATGACATTCAGCAGAGAGTACCCCTTGACCACAAGAGAGACAATGTGCCTGCCAGCTTTCTCAGGGCTGTCAGGGGTGAGGTTGCCAACATGGTCATTGATGCGGTTGAGCCCGAAGAGGCTTCTGCCAACTGGCTCAGGGATGCACTGAGCAGCAACCGGGTGAATGAAGACACTGTGAAAGAAGCTCTGACAAAGCGGTTGGGTAACAACCTTGCAGTGCCAACCCCGGGTGACAAAGACTCTACAATTCTGGCTCAGCTCAATGGGTACAGGCTTGTGAGACCTTCAGAGCTCTCAAAAGAAGAGTGGGAGAATGCCCGGGCTGCAGGCGTCATACCCGCCACCACTCAGCTCTTCCCACCCGAGAACAGAAAGCCAGTTGTTCTGGTGGATTACAAGCAGGTTGCCGGGAGAGCTGTTGACCTGATTAGAGGGCACTTCAATGAAGGCGCAAGAGCCAAGCACTTCTTGAGCTGGATTGCAGGTCTTGGTTGGGATGAGAGAACTAATTAGAAGGGAGTGAACTTTGAAGGGATATGGCAGACTTCAGAAGGTTCTTGCTCAGGTCAAAAGTGGTGAGCTGAAGATGCTGGCTGCCAGAGACCAGTTGATGCATGACAAGGGCTCTCTGAACAGAGCTGCTTTCAATCTTGCAGTTGAAGAGGGTTTGTGCATTGTCTGTGCCAAGTACAAGAGCTGCATCGTGCATGACTCCACTCAGTACAACAACAAAGGCATGTGCACTTGGTTCAGTGCAGTGAAGAAGGGAAGTTGACGTGAGTGAAAAGTGGAAATACTTTGAATATCCCAAAGCGAAACCGCCATTCTACAAAATTACAACAGTGCCAACAAAGGAAAAGATGCACTATGAAACTGTAGCAACATGCAACAATGAGAAGGATGCAAAGCGTATTGTTGCTGACCACAACAAGACTCTAATTCTTGAAGCTGGCCTGAAGCAGATGCGGGATGCCATTGCTGCTTTCTGCAAAGACTGTGGTGGTGAGTGCACTCAAGAAGGTGGCAAAGTATCCTGTCCATTGAGTGAATTTAAATCACTTTGAAGTGCATCGATGTGATGTGATGCAGAAGGGAGAGTAGGCTGTGACCAAGAGAGAACGTGAAAAGATGAAGTGTGAAGTGGAGAAGATGCTTGACCAGCATGGTGAAGATGGTGCCTGCAAGCTCATTGAGGTTTGGATTATGCAGCACAAATACCCCATCAAAATTATGCTGAGCTGCCTTGTAAATTCTGCTTTCAACAGAAGAGCAGGCAAGAAGAAATAGGGCTTTCACTCTGCCCCTTCACTGAGGGGGCAGGGATGAGGGTTTTGGAGTGAGGTTGAAATTGCAAACAAAGAATTCAGCCCCTGTCTGGTGGTCAGCACAGGTGCAGCAGAGAGTTGGGGTGGTTGCCTACTCCCCACCCCCCTCTCTGTCTTTTTGTTGAGAAGGGAGATGCTGATGCTGACAAGGCAGCAGGTTCTTGAGAAGCTCTGTCACCTGCAAGAGCTGGTTGCTCACAGACTCAACAGCTTCAGTGAGCATCCTAATGACTGTTTTTGTGGTCAAGGTGGTTTTTGGAAGTCAGTTTATTATTCTGAAGACCCAAGCAGATACAAGAACGATGGTTTTGTTTTACGTTTCATCAGAAGAGCTGTTTGCAATGAGCTGAGAAGACTTGAGAAGGGGGGTGAGAGTTGAAGTGTCCTGAGTGTGGTGGCTCTGGGAAAGTCCATGTGGTGCTTAATAAGCATCTTGATGATGATGGCTTGACCCAGATGGAGTCAGGGATGGTCACTTGCAAGGCTTGCAATGGCACAGGCAACCTGGAAGGCTTCAAGAAGAAGGCATACAGCTCAAAGCTCACAGCTCTCAGGGAGTCAGTGAAGAGCCTGAAAACAAGCAGGACTGACCTGATTGCCAGGGTCACAGAGCTTCAGGGTCAGCTCAATGCATACAAGAACGATGTGCAGGCTGCTGTTGACCTTGCTGAGTTCTATGAGACCCAGAGCCTTGAGAATGAAAAGCTGGCAGACCTGCTCAAGATATTCATTGGCACCATGATTGAGGCAGGCATCGATGTTCCCGATGCTGGCAAAGCAGCAGACACTATGCACAATGCTCTGAGGTTGCTGAAGGCAGCCAGAACCTGTGTTCAGAGCCTTCATGCCCTCAAGGGTGAACAGCCCGAGCAGATGCTTCTTGAAGCAATTGACCAGCTCTTCAGCTTGGAGAAGCCCAAGGTTGAAATGACTGACCTGAAAGATGAACCCGGCAAAGAGAGAGTCATTCAAACTGTCAGCCTTGATGAAGACTCACCGATTGACCCCGAGAAATGCAAGCCTCAAGATGAGACTGCAATTCTTGAGAAAGAAGGTGAAGCTGATGCTGAGTAACCTGCCCCCCGGCTGCTCTCAATCTGACATTCCCGGGTGCAGACCTGAAGACCTTGCCATTGAACAGGCAATTGAAAACAAAGAATGTTATGCTTGCAATCACTGGACAACTGATGGTGACAGCCTCAACTGTAATGAGTGCAGCCTGAGTGATTGTGAAGGCTTTGAGAAAGAAGAAGATGAGGCTCTCATTGGTGAGAGGCTCAAGTCTGAAGCAGAAGCCAGAGAGGATGGGCACCGGGATGAGTGAGCTTGGTGATGTCTTCAATGCCATGAAAAAAGACAAGCAGGAAAGAAGAGCCAAGAGAATGAAGAGGGTGCACAGTTGCCTTGAAGATTTTGATGGCAAGTGCACCAAGAGAGGCTTCAGGCTTGTTGTCAAAAATCATGGTCATCATTGGATTGTGAAAACAACTGAAGCAACCTTTGAGTGGTTTCCAAGTTCAGGCAAGCTTGTCATCAATCAACAATGGGAAAAAGTCAGACGTGCATATTCTACTGATGATGTTTGGAGAATCATTGAACACTTCAAGAAGGGAGAAGCAAGTTGACTGAATTACTTGTTCACAGGCAGAGCAGTATTCTCACCTATGTCAGATGTGGTGAGCAGTACAGAAGAAGGTATGTTGAGGGAGATGTCAGACCCCCGGGGGTGAGGATGCTCAGAGGCACCGGGGTTCATGCTGGTGCCAAGCATAACTTCAGGCAGAAAATTGAGAGCCATGAAGACCTGAAGGGTGATGACATCATTGACTTCTCCATTGCCACTTTCGATGACAGGCTCAAGAATGAAGGCGTGTCTCTTGCACCAGATGAGAAGAGCAGGGGTGAAGGCATTGTTGTTGGTGAAGAGAGAGACCGGGTTCACAGGCTGTCAACCTTGTATGCCGATGACTTTGCCCCGGTCATTCAGCCTGTCTCAGTTGAGCAGACAATTGAGGCAGAGTTCCCGAGCAAGGGCTTCAAGCTGCATGGCACCCTTGACCTGAAAGACACCCGGGAAATTGTCATTGACCTGAAGAGCTCTGTGAGAAAGCGGTCAAAGGGTGACCAGCACAAAGACTTTCAGCTCACCATGTACTCTGCACTGGTCTTCACTCTTGAGAAGAAGATGCCTGCAGGTGCAGAGCTGGTGGTTCTGGTTGACAAGAAGAGTGGGGCAGAGGTTCAGATTCTGCCCACCACAAGAACTGTGCAAGACTTTGCAGCATGGTTCAGGTACATTGAGGCAGTTCACAATGGCATCACAAAGGGAGTCTTCCCACCAGCAAACAAGGCAGATTGGTGGTGCAGCCCCAAGTGGTGTGGGTACTGGTTTGATTGTCAATTTTGGTCAGACTCTGAAAGAAGCAGGGTCACAGCTTAGAAGGGAGTTGTTGGATGTTTGAGGGAAGTGAGAAGCAAGAACCTGAACAGGTGAATGCAGAAGTGGTGCCTGAGGATGAGCTTGATGTTCTCAGGGGTGTGAAGCAAGAGGCTCAGGGCGCAACTGAGTTGTTGAAGGCAGGCATGGCCTTGGTCAGGCTTGAGAACAACACTCAGATGCAGGTGGCTGTGCAGAGACCACGGAATGAAGAAATGGTGCTGAAGAAGTGTCTTGCAGAGCTCAAGCTGTACCCTGACATGGCTGCCGATGCAGTCTACGTCAAGCCAGTGGGCAAAGGTGCTGGTGGGGTCATGAAGTATGTTGAAGGGCTCTCAATCAGAGCTGCAGAGTCTCTGGCAACAAGGTGGGGCAACTGTGCCTATGGTGCAGAACCCATTGAAGATGATGGTGAGACATTCACCTTTGGTGTCGTCTTCTTGGATTATGAGACCAATGTGAGGGCTGCCAGACTTGGCAGGGTCTCAAGAAGATACAAGAAGAGTGAGAGAAGGGGTGGGGGTTATGCTGTCACCCCTGAAGACAGGTTCAATGATGTTGTCATTCCGGCAAAGCAGAGCAAGATTCTCAGGGAGTGCATCCTGAGAGCTCTGCCTTCAGGTCTCACCAAGGCATACATGTTGAGAGCCAAAGAGCTCATGAAAATACAGTTCACGCCCGAGCAGCAGAAGAAGCTCAGAGAGCAGATTCTAAGCCAGTTTGACAAGCTCAAAGTGACAGAAGAGCAACTTGCTGAAATTCTTGGCAAGCCTCTGAACATGGGAGTCACCCAGAATGAGCTCATCCACCTGAAGGGCATTCTCAATGCTCTCAAGGATGGTGAGACAACTGTTGAGCAGCTCATTCAAGACAGAAAAGGTGACCTGCAGAAGACTCAGACAGCTTCTGCTGAGGATGCTCTTCTGGCAGCTCAGGCTCAGGCCAGTGAGAAAAAAGAAGAGAGCAAATCAGGGCAGCAATCATCGCCAACAGTTGAAGAAGGCAGACAAGAAGAGCTGAAAGAAAGAGAAGCGAGTCAACCCCCGGCTGCCAAGACAGACCCCAAGAAGTCAAAAGCTGCTACTCCCAAGCAGAAGATTGTGAATATGTTGACCCCCCTTGCAATGGCAAATCAAACTGCATTCAACAAAGCCTGCAAGCAAGCTGTGGGGGGGGTGATTCAAGAGGGGTTGGACATGGAAGTTGCCCTCAGCAATTTCACCCTGAAAGAGCTTGAGAGAATCAATGAAGCTCTGAAAAACCCTCAGGCAGACCCCCCTGCTGAGAATAGGGGTGCTATTACACCCGATGAGGCAAAAGAACCTGCCACAGAGCCTGCAGCAGCTCAGAAACCACCTTCTAAGGGGTCTGCCCCTGAGCAGACAGAACCCGAGAAGCCCAAAGCTTCTGGTGGCAATCCCGAGAAAGCAGGGCTCATCAAGTTCATCAAAGAGCATGGCTCTTCAGTTGAGAACAAGATTGGCATCATCTCTGAGGTTGTTGGCTCAGATGTCAATGACCAAGCTCTTGCAGACATGGCTGATAATCCCGGGCTCATTGAAGACATTGCTCACTTGAGGTCAGTGAAGAACATCCTCAGCATGATGGGCGAATAGAAAGAGAGGTTTGATTGTGGCAAAGATAATTGCTCTCAGAGCAAGGAACGTGAAGAGGCTCTCTGCTGTGGAAATCATCCCCCCGGCTGATGAGTCTGTTGTTGTTATTGGGGGTGAGAATGCACAGGGCAAGACCTCTGTGCTTGACTCAATCATGTATGCCTTGGCAGGTGGCAAGAGCATCCCCGATGACGTGGTCAAGCATGGAGAGAAAAAGGCAACCATTGAAATTGACCTTGGTGAATTCAAAATCACCCGGGTCTTGGGCAAAGGTGCAAGGCTTGAAGTCAAAGCTGCAGATGGTGAGAAAGTCAACTCACCGCAGCAGGTACTTGACAAGCTTGCCGGGAAGCTCACCTTTGACCCTCTCCACTTCCAGAGGCTGAGTGAGACCACCCCCGGGAGAAGAGAGCAGGCTCTCATCCTGAGAGAGCTGGTGGGGCTTGACTTCAGTGGGTATGACAAGAAGAGGCAGATTCTCTTTGACCAGAGAACTGAAGTCAACAGAGACCTGAAGAGAGCTCAGGGTACTCTTGAGACAATGGCCTTCTTCCCTCAGGCACCCAAAGAAGCCATCAGGGTCACCGATGTTGCTGCAGAGCTGCAGAAGGCTGCACAGCACAATGCAGAGGCTCTGAAGCTGAGCAGAGGTCTGGGCAATCTTGAAACCACCATTGAAACCATCAAGAAGAACATCGAGCAGCAGCAGTCTGAGCTTGAGAGAGTCATTGCAGAGAAGATGAAGTTGCAGGCTCAAGCCAGAAGCTTCAAGCAGATTGACACAGAGGCTCTCAACAAGAAGCTTGAAGAGGCTCAAGAAATCAATGAGCATGTGGCAAAGAACAAGCAGAGAAATGAGCTCAACAAGCTGTCTTCTGAGCTTGAGAAGAAGTCAGAGCTGCTCACAGAAACCATTGAAGAACTCGATGGTGAGAAAGAGAAGAAGTTGGCTGAGGCTGACATGCCTGTTGAGGGGCTGACTTTTTCTGAAGAAGGGGTCTTGTTCAATGGGGTGCCGTTCCACAACTGCAGCTCAGCAGAGCAGCTCAAGCTCTCATGTGCAATGAGCATCAAGATGAATCCTGAGCTCAAGGTCATGCTCATCAGGGATGGCTCTCTGCTTGATGACAACAGCCTTGCAACTCTCAGGGAAATGGCAGGCAAGTCAGACCATCAAGTTTGGCTTGAGAGAGTGGGCAAGGGTGAAGAGTGCACAGTCATAATTGAAGATGGTTCTGTTGTTCAGTGAGCTGGTGCAGCTCAGAAGGGAGAAGTTTATGAAGAAGTTAGGTGGTCAGAAAGAGCTCATACCCGAGAATATTCCCGAGCTCAAAGACAAGGATACTGCACAGAAGCTTGAGCAAATATGGAAGCTCAGGGATGGTGCCAAGGTGCACGACAAGCTTCAGGCAGAAGCCAAAGAAGTCATCCAAGGTTGGGTGCTTGGGCTTCCAAAGAAAGACCAGAGCATCGGCCAGTGCAAGTGTGGTGATTTCATTCTGTCCTTCAAGGTTGAGATGCAGGAAGAGAAACCTGTGTCATACAAAACCAAGAAGGGCAAAAAAGTCAGGGTGAAGTTTGCCCCTGAAAATGAAGAAGAGTGAGAGGGGGCTGCCCTTGTATATTCCATTGGAGTTGAGCCTTGAGCTCACAGCTTTTGAAGCACCAAATCCCCGAGAGCTCAAGCACATCTTCACTCTCTTTGTGCCGGGAAGACCAAGACCCAAGCAGAGGCTCAGGCATATCATTGCAGGGCTGTGGTCAAAGTATAAGCCCCATGCAATGCTGCACCAGCTCAAGGGGTTTCTTGCTGGTCTGCAGTTCTGTTTTGCCACACCTGAGCTGCCTGCTGATGAGCTCAAAGAAAGAGTGAGAGAGAATCTGTCATGCCTGATGGCAATTGACAATCTGCCTGAGGGCAGGCCAAAGGTCATCGGGTTCACACCACCAGACACTGCAGACTTTGAGAACAAGGTGGCTCTGGCTGCTCAGCAGCTATACAAAGAGGCACCCTGCATCAAGAGGGCTGCTGTGTTCTTCAAGTTCATCTACTCAATGAGAAATTGGGCAGACCTTGACAACCTTGAGAAGTCTATTCTCGATGGTTTGGTGAAGGGCAGAGTTCTCAGTGATGACAGGATTGTTGAAGTGCATCTCAGCTTCAGGGAATATGCAAAGGGCACAAGACTTGAGGGGTCTCTGGTCAAGGTGTATGAGGTCAGAGACCCCCAACAATAGAAAGAGGACAGCATGGCAAGACCAAGAAGCATCAAGCCAGAAGAGCTGAACATGCTGACCTTGTTCAAGGTAATTATTGTCAAGTGGAAAGAGCACAATCCTGACATTACAAAAATGAAGGGAAGAGTGGAGTTCTTGAAACTCAAGGCCGCAAGAACAACAGACACCATCGATGATGAGAAGTTTGATGTGCAGGGTCTCTTCTTTGCCATGTTGAGACATTCAGCAGGTGGCAGAAGCCCGGGTGAAATTGTTGCCGGGAGTGGTGAGCACCTGACACTGAAGCAGCTTGCAAGATACCTGAGAAAGACAGTTGAAGAGCTGCTTCCACCTTTGCAGCAACTGATGAGAACTGACAGGGTCAAAGTTGTTGTGAAATCTTCAGAGGGCTCACAGGATGAAGAACCCGAAGAAGAACCCGAAGAAGACCAAAGCCGGACATCCGAGAAGGTCAATTTGTACAGAGCCTGCCGGGTCTTCTTTCTTGCATGGGAAGAATTGCACTTCAAAAGCTACAACAGAAAGTATGACAAGAGCCAGTGGGATGAGAAGAACCTGCAGCAGACATTGACGCCAGACAAGCTGACAAGGTTCATTGCCTATGCTTTCCACTTCCACCAGCAGGATGGCAAGGTTGGCATCCCCACGCTTGAAGAGAGAAGTGCCAGCAAATTGAAGACACCATCACTTGACAATTTCTTGAAGAGGGTTGCAGACTACAGCTCAACATTGAGGGGTGAAGAGTGGGAAAGAAGCCAAAACTGGTCAACAGAGTTCCTGAAGAAACACCAAAGCCCGAAGTGAAAAAACCTTCAGATTTGGTCATGAAGGTTCTCAGGTTTCTTTGCATCACAGAACTCATTGGGAAATGGGAAGTGCTCAAAGACCTCAATGTGACTTGGGATGAAGCCAAGTTTAAGGTTGAGCAGTCAATGAGACCAAGCAAAGTTGAGTTTTACTTTGTGGGCACCAATGGCAAGCTTGGCAACCCCGTCAATGCCAGAGACATGCTCATGATGTATGAGGCAAAGAAACCTGCTGAATTTATCAAACTTGCTGAAGAGCTGCTCAACAAAGAGAAACACATGATTGAATCTGTTGAATACAAAAAGGGTGACTATGACAGGGTGTGCAGAGTGAGAGCTGCTCTTGGTGCCCCCGAGAAGAAATATCTTGACACAAAGATGACTCCCACAGAGCAGGCTGTCTTCTTGAGAAAGCATGAGCTGTGGAATAACCCGAGTTGAGAAGGGAGAAGTGAATGAATTTGTATGCCAAGGGCACCACAGTGAGTGTGGGCAAGACTCAGGCAGACATCAGAAAGCTTGTTGAAAAATACAGGGGGCAATGGGTTGGCGTTGTGACTGACCATGAGCAGGTCAGACCAATCGATGCCCTTGCCTTCAGACTTGCAGGCTTACCCATCAGATTCAATGTGCTGCATCCAAGACCCAATGACCCTGAGGTTAAGGGGTACAATCTTGAGAAGGCCATTGAAGCTGAATATAAAAGAAGATGGCGGGAAGTCTGGCTGATTGTGAAGAGCAGGCTGATTGAAGCGGTGCAACTCAAGCGGGATGTGAAAGAGGTTTTCATGCCCCAACTTGTCACAAAGACAGGCCAGACTCTCTGGGAAATGTCTCAGAAGAACATGAGCTCTCTTGTGGATGGCAGCATTTCCCTTGGTGCTATGCTGCAACTGCCAGAGGGGGGGTTGAGTTGACAGTCTATGTTGACAGAACAATGAAGCATCCTTCAGGTGAGTGGTGCCACCTGTTCACCGATGGGTACTTGACCGAGCTCTTTGATTTGGCTCTCAGCATCGGTCTCAAAATCCCTTGGTTTCAGTATGAGATGAAGTGCACACTTCCACACTTTGACTTGAGACCATCAATGAGAGCCAGAGCAATTGCAGCCGGGGCTGTGGAAGTGGAGAGAGAGAAGGTTGTTGAAGTTGTCAACCTGTGGAGAGAGAGAAGGGGGTTGCTGTGAACCTGAGAGAACTTGTGTCAGATGTCAGAGTCAACCGGGGTCTCTGGTGGCAAAGAGCATGGTCACTTGTTGCAGGCTGCACCCCGGTCTCTGAAGCTTGCCAGAACTGTTGGGCTGCAACAATGGCTCACAGGCAGGGCATGAGGCAGGGCTTGTCTGATGCTCAATGGGAATTGTGGGGGGGCTTGACAACAGAGCAGGGCAGTTGGAATGGCTCAACCAGACTACTGCAAAAGAATCTCACTCTACCTTTGGATGTCAAGAAGCCAACTCTCTTCAGCATCTGGAATGACCTCTTTCATCCCAATGTGCCTTGGGAGTTCATCAACAAGGCATGGGGCACAATGCTTGTCATGCAAAGGCATTTCTTCTTGGTCTTGACCAAGAGACCCGAGAGGCTTCTTGACTTTCTCAAGAACCACCGAGAGCCCTACAATGCAGAGTTCCCAAGGGGTGTGCCTTATGCCAACATCGGAATTGGCACCACCATTGAGCTGCCCAAGTACGAGCACAGGCTTGACACCCTGCTTCAGATACCTGCAGCTCTGCACTTTGTCAGTCTTGAGCCTCTACTTGGTGAAGTCAAGTTGGGATTGGCAAAACCTTGTGACCGCAACTGCAATGAGTATGACCATGCTGAATGCCCCGGCACTGCTGGTCTATGTGTCATGCAGAGAAAACTGGATTGGGTCTTGCTTGGTTGCGAGTCAGGCAGTCACAGAAGAGACACAAAGTTTGAAGATGCCCAAAAGATTCTCAATGAGTGCCGGGATGCTGGTGTGCCTGCTTTCTTGAAACAGATTGATTTCTCAGGTGCCAAGATTGTTCATGCACCAACAACTCTCACCGGGCAAGTTCTTCAGTTCCCAGAAGTGGAGTGGAAACCATGAAAATAATCAGCTTTGCTTGGACAACAGAAGCCCTGCTGCAAGGCAAGAAGACCCAGACAAGAAGGTTCTGGAAAGATAGTTATGCCAAGCAGTTCAAGAAGGGTGAGATGGTTCAAGCCTATGACAAGAACCCCCGGGCAGGTGGCAAGATTGTTGCTTTCATCAGACTGACCAAAGACCCATACCAACAGCATCTCAGTGACATGACTGTTGAGAATTTTGAGGCTGAAGGTGGCACAATGTACTGGTCATGTCTGTTTGATTTCCAGTTTGCAATGAAGCAGCAAAAGAAGGGCTTGAAGCCTTGGGTACTTGAGTTTGAACTGCTGAGGGTGGTGAACCAATGACAGAGAAGAAAAAGTGGTTTCAAGAGTTCTTGGTCAAGCCCTACTACTATGCAAGAGATGACGGGGTTGTGCTCTGTGGTCATGCCCGGTCTGCAATGGCTGACTTCCCAGATGAATCTGTGAGCCTCATCTTCACTGACCCTGACTACAGCAAGGGCTCAAACCTTGGGTATTGGACACTTGCCCAGAAGAGCCCGAGAATACTCATCCCGGGTGGAGTGCTCATCACTGAAGTGCCTCACAGGTACATGACAGGCATCATGATGATATTCCAGCTTGATGGTGCAGCTCAGGGTTTGCTGTGGAGATGGCTCTATGCTTTCCTGTACCTCAAGGGGGCACAGAGAAGGCTCAGGATGGGCATCAGAGTCATCATCAAGCCTATGCTCTGTTATGTGAAGGGCAAGTGGAAGAACAGGGGCTTTGTCATGGATGGCTTTCCTGTTGAGCCACAGCCCAAGGTGAAGCACAAGTGGCAGAAGAACCTTGATGGTTATAAGTATTTCATCGAGAGACACACTTCCCCGGGTGACATTGTTCTTGACCCCTTTGCCGGGTCAGGCACCACAGCCTTTGCCTGCAGAGAGCTTGGCAGAAGGTTTGTGCTCATTGACTGTTATCACAAAGTCTGTGCTGACATTGCAAAAGAACTGAAATCATGAAAATCCAGAAAGACCCTAAGCTCTGGGAACCCCCTGAAAATGGGTACAGGATTGAGACAGGAGATGAAACTTGGGATGTCATGACAATGATTGATGTCAACCAGAACATGAGTGCCCTTTGTCTTGAGGAAAAAGAAGCCATCGCCTATGACAATAATACAGATGAAGTGGTCTCAAGACTGCATTTTGAAAATGAGAAGTTGAAGTGGAAAATTTACAGACAAATTCCAACAATGGCCGATGTCATGAGACACTTTGATGATGCAAAGAAAGCACTTCATGGATTAGAGAAGGCTGCAAGAACATCCAAGAGAGCCCGGGCTGAACTCAACAAAGCCTACAAGAAGCTTGATGATTTAGAAGGGAGAATAACGTGAAGAAGCTCTTGGTATTTCATAGACAGGGCTGACCAAGGTGCACTGAGGCTCTCGGGAAAGCTGAAGAGCTTGCCGGAAAGCATGGGTTCAAGTTTGAGCTCTATGACCTTGACACCATTGATGGTCTGGCTGAGTATGCCTTCAATGTCTCGGGTCAACTGAGAACGCCTGTCTTTGTTGTGGTCAAAGAAAAGACCAAGGTTGCAACCGATGTCTTTGGGCAAGCTGAGCTTGCAGTGAGGGATAAAAGATGAAGAGAGTTTTTATCTGTTCAGCATTCAGAGCTGAAGACCATGACCAAGAAGAAGTGCACAAGTGGTATGCAAGAGAGCTTTGCAGGTATGCCATTGATGAGGGCTATGCCCCCTTTGCACCGCATCTGTTCTTCACTCAATTTCTGAGTGACCTCAGTGAAGTTGAAAGAAGCCAAGGCATCAGGGCAGGTCTCATGTTCATGCAGACTTGTCAAGAGCTCTGGTTTGGTGTGAAGCATGGTCTCTCAGAAGGCATGAAGTTTGAAATTGAACATGCTGCCAAGTCAGTTGGCATCCCCATCTTCATTGTTGTCAAAAATCCTGATGGCACTTTCACCAGAGGGCAGACAGAAAAACTGCCCCAAGTATAACTCAGGGCAGCTCTCCCGGTTGAGAAGGTAAATACAGCCAAAGGCTGCTATGTCTTCACAGGTTCTTCTCTGGGTGGAATTTCACTTGGCAATGGGTCTCTTGGTATAGAGGGCAGTTTCAAGACTGCTCTTTCAACAGCCGGGTTGTTCAGGGCTGCAGCTTTCCGCTTCATGTCTTTCTTGTCTCTTCCAAATTCAAGTGCCCTGACCAGACCTGTCACAGCAGTGCCAAGAGTCAGCTTCTCTTTGCCGAGCCAGATGGTCACTGCACCAAGCAGCACATTGCCTGCAATGACATACCAAGGCACACCAGAGTCTTTCAGGTCTTTGTACTCAGCATACAGAGCTTGGCCTTCTGCCTTCAGGCTGTTGAAATGTGCAACAGCTTCTTTCAGTTCAGCAGACAGGTCAACAATGAGAGCTGCAGCTTCTTCGGGAGTCAGCTCACCATTCTTGAGCTTCTCTCTCACTTCTGCTTGTTTCTGCCAAAGCCTCTCAATCTGCTCTGCAGTTGACTTTGACTCTTTCTGGATGATAATCATCCTGTTGTTCATGCTCTCAAGCTTCTCTCCCTGTTCAGGTGTGAGAGCCAAGCAGCCCACAAGCACTATGCTTAAAACCAGTGCAATGAGCAGCAACCATGCTGTTCTCACAGCTCACCCCCCTTCAAAACATGCAGCAGCCTACAATGAAGGAAACTACTGCTGACCAAAAAACAATCTTCAAGCACTCGCTTGGTTTCCAATCCCTGAATGGTCTGTGTTTTATCACAGTTTGAACACCTTTGCAACAACAACACTGATGCCAAGAGTGATGACTGCAAGAATAATTGCCCAAGCTCTTTTTTCTTGTCTGCCAGTTTCTTTCTCAAGGTTCTGCACCTTGATGGTTGTGCCTGCTTTGAAGTCAAGCATTTCTCTTGTTGTCTTCTGACAATGTTTGAGTTGAGCAGTTTGCTCATTTCTGATTATGTCCACTGACCTGCCAAGACCAGTGAGCTTCTCTTCCATGAGCCTCTCTTGTGCTTCCATTGCCTTCTGCATTGGCTCTGCAATAAGTTTGTGAAAACTGTCAAAGTCATCTTTGTCAAGCATTGTTGCATCTCCCTGTCATACTGAAACCACTGCACCAAGGTCTTCAAGCACTCCACCTGAAATGTTCTTCACTTTCGTCATGGTGGCACTGTCAAGAATGATGTCAATCTGAGTCTCTTTGCACTTGTATTTGCCGGGAAGACTGAACTGAATTGTGATTAGGTCAAGGTCAGGTGTGGCATCTTCGGCGGTTGTCTTCAAACCAATTGCAATGTCAAGAGTGCCGGGAGTGAAGAACAGAGCCCACTGAACAGCAGTCAGAGCTTCAAGCTCTGCCTGAGTGTTTCCATTGGTATGAATGTTTGCAAGAACCTCACTGACCCAAGCTGCACCATTCCATTTATTCCAAGTGTCTCTGCCATCCACTGAGAGCAAATATCTGAGCTGAGTATTGGCAGGCTCTGTCTGTCCAAAGGCAATTGACTTTATTGCATCCCAACCTGAAGTGTTGAGCTGATTGGTATTTGTGAGAACATACCAATTCCCGATAGGGTATCCAACATCTTCTCTGCCTGCACCACCATTCCAGCGAGATATTATTTCCTCTTGCGTCAATACTTTGTCATAAATTAGAGCTTCATCTATTAAACCATTGAAGGAAAACTCTGCACCAGCTCTGCCGCTAATTTGGCAATTGCCTGAATTTAATATAGTGGCTGTCAAATTATTGTCTCCAATAACAGGTGCTGCATCAAGAATTGAATCGACATAAATTTTGACTCCACTCATATTAGAAGAACCATCATAGGTGACGACAACATGATGCCAAGCATCGTCATTCAAAATATCGCTGCCAGTAATATAACCTCTATTGCCAGTGGAGTTCGCCAGCAAAAATTGAACCTTGCCCCCGGCTGACAGATAAAACATCCAGCCTCTGTAATACACCCACTTAGAAAAGATGACTTGAGTGACTCCTGCTGAAGTTTTTATCCATGCCTCAAAAGAAAATAATTCACTTCGCTCAAACCCTGCTATATTGTCACAATTCACATATTGGTTGACACCATTAAAAGACAAGCAACTATTCAGTTTTCCGGCAACAGAAACGGGACTATTTGCAGGAGTTCCATCTCTTCCATTTCCAGAGGAATCTAAAACAGTTGCCCCTGTAGCTTCATTCAAGTGCCAATGGGTATAAGGAGAAAATGCCCCATGTGAAATGTGTAAACTATCCCCTTCAAAACTGGTCTTGGTGCTGTCTTCTTGGATGAACTGCCCTTCATCTACTTCATCAAAATCCAAAGATGCATCGGTCTCAAGCTTGTCATAATATACCTGCACAATTCTCTTGAAGAACTCATCTGTTGAATGAGTTATTTCCCAGATGGCTTGGTCTGCAAGACTTGACAAACTGAATCTTTGTTTGTCAGGATACCAATTGTTATTTTTGAAAGTGTGACACTCTTTCTCAGCCAAGCAAAAAACTCTGCCACCATCTCTGGGTTCTATGAAAAGCCAGATGCCCCCACGCCACAATGCAATTTGCTTTTCATGACCTGACCATCCATCTGTTGCACCTGCAGGCACAACATAAGCATCTTCTTCTTCAGGGTCAATTGGTGGTGTGAGCAGGGTGCAACTGAGCACAAAGCCAGAAGAGCAAAACAGAGGCTTGTGACAACCATCTACTGAATGCTGTTCATAAAATGAAGTTCTCTCTGCCATCTTAAATCCTCAAACTGGTGGCTCAGGCACTATCATCAATCTTGGTTTCCATTCAGTGCACAGCAGTCTGTTGACAAGAGTGTCTTGAGCATGTGCAAACTCTCTGACAATATATTCAAAGATTATCAGACAGCCCCTGCCTGCAGCCAGTAAAGCACTGTATGGCACAATGGGCGCATCAGCATATCTCACAACCTGCTCTGTGCTGCCTGCAGGCACAGGGATTGTGAAGCTTCCAAGTGCCATCCCTGCTGTGCTCAAGTTGCCATTGGCATTGATGACTTTATAGGAATAAGGGAAATAAGCATTGAGGGGTGACCCTGTTGGGTTGCTTGCAGAATATTTTATTCTGAAGCCCATGCCTTGACCTTCAACAATATCATGCAGCTCAGCATGTCCTGAGTATCCTGCAGGCTTGCCACCATTGACGAACTCATGACCAAGAATTGAAGTGCTTGGAATTCTCAGCACAGGTGGAAACCTGTAACTTGAAGTGTTCAGAGGTTCATAACATTCCCAATCAAAGACACTGTATTCAATTCCGGGGTGTGGCTCCTGAGGTCTCCATTCAACTGTTTCTCTGTCAAGTCTGGTGTCAAAGTTGGCAAGTCTTTCATCGCCAACCATTTCACCTACAATATGCAGACCTGTTGCCAAAGCTCCTGCAGGGGTGTCTGTGAAATAGATTCGGCCATCTTTGGCAACTGACCTGTGAACATGACAGTCATCTCTCAGATTCACCAAGCTGAAACCATCACCATCCTTGGTGACAATTGACACGTCATCATCTGTGAGCTGAACCAAGGTGCCCCACTGAGCAACTCTTCTCTTTGGTGGTGCAGGCTGCCAAACTCCATTGATTTCTTCAAAGTCTGAGCCCTTGCCAGCATCAGTGACCCAACCAC
>Ga0307378_10001656_pt1 | contig 35682 bp, 33 predicted proteins | sample UN1MG_FD_202238 | JGI IMG/M metagenome (GOLD analysis project Ga0307378, IMG submission 202238) | Soil microbial communities from Risofladan, Vaasa, Finland - UN-1 | ecosystem: Environmental > Terrestrial > Soil > Coastal area > Acid sulfate soil | place: Finland: Risofladan, Vaasa | collected... | reverse complement strand
GCCGTATTGCTTAACTACGTGCTCTATCTCGTCCACAACGAGCTTGGCCGAACGGAATCTGACCTTATCGTCCCAAGGGAACTTCGCACAGAACCCGCAGTGGAAAGGGCAGCCCCGAGAGCTGATCATTGTTGTCATGGGGTCAAGTGCTACGGCTGAGGAGTACATGTTCTGGTGTATGAGGTCCCTTGCGGGGAATGGGAGAGCATCTATGTCATCTTCCATCGCCGCGGGGTTGAGTAGCACTTTCCCGTTTGACTTGTATGCGAGCCCGCGAACGCCGGAAGGGTCCCTTCCCGAGTCTAGAGCGTCCACAAGCTCCACGATGGCATGCTCGCCCTCGCCAATTATCCCGAAATCGATGCAGTCGTGAGACAGGGTCTCCTGAGGATAGATCGACAGCTGCGGGCCGCCCATTACTACTGGCGCCCCAGATTCTTTCGCTACTTTGGCGGCGAGCAAAGCGCTCTTGAATGTCGGCGTCATCGTTGATATCCCAACGAGATCGGGCTGTTTTGCCTTGATGACCTCCCTTAAGACGCCAGCGCTGAGATTCTCCACGTAGTTATCAAGAATCTCGACGTCATCGTTTCTTTCCTGCCTGAGCATTGAGGCGAGATACATCAGACCTAGCGGAGGGAACTCACCACGGACCTTCTCCATCTCGGTGGCCAGGGCAGTGTTGACCATCTGAGCTTCACGATTATGATTCTGCATGAGAAGTATTCTCAATACGTATCTCCCCTCAATGGGCACGTTAAGGTGTTACTTTGATGCCATTTTTATCCTTGATTATTATGAACAAAGATGGGGAGTTGTCAAATGTGCGTAGGGGAGGAGTTTCCCCAATACTTGGGTAGGGTAGGTTGCGTTATTGGCTATGTAGCGGCGATTTGGACGTTGAGGAAGTGGAATTGGCAAGCTCGGCCGATGTGGCCCTGAAAGTGACCTGACGTGCATAGCCCCGTGTGCAACGCGGGGTCACGGGCTAGCACATTCTATGGGGACAAGGGCAAGCCCCAAACATTACTGACAATCTAAGGTCAAACCCTCCCAACCCCCACCTTGACGCTGAGCATGGCCTTGAGTAAGGTTTAGTAAGTAATTGCTTCTAGGGAAAAGACAAGGGGATGGAACGGGTTTCAGGGAGGGAGGGCGCTGCCTATGCTTACTCATCTTCGCATAAAGAACTTCAAGGCGTGGCAGGACACCGGCGATATCCGCTTGGCGCCGCTGACAGTCTTTTTTGGCACAAATAGCTCTGGCAAGAGCAGCATCAGTCAATTCCTATTGATGCTGAAGCAAACCGCTCAATCGGCAGACCGAAAGAGGGTGCTCGTGCCGAGCGACCGGGACATGCCTATAGACCTCGGAACATACCTTGACATGGTGCACGGTCATGATAAGCCCGAGCATATTTCCTTCGAGCTCGGATGGAATCTCGCCAAAGAGATGCAGCTCAAGGATGTGGTGCATTCGGGGGATGTCTTTTCGGGAAGAACGATGAGATTTGAGGCCGCGCTCGCTCTGGCCGGTGGGAAACGCCAAGATGTTGTCGTTCATCGAATGTGTTATCAACTCGGCAGTTTGCCTGAGAAGGGCCTTGAACTCGGCATGAAGTTGAAGACTCTGAAAAGCCCTGGAAAAGACAAATATGAGCTGGTGAATTCCGGCTATAATCCGGTTCGGAAGGAAGGTAGAGTTTGGCCGTTGCCATCTCCCGTTCACTTCTACGGGTTCCCAGCGGAAGTAATGGCCTATTATCAGAATGCAGGATTCGTGGGGGACCTGGCGTTTGCGCTCGAGCAGCGTTTGCAGCTCATGTCCTATCTAGGGCCCCTTAGAGATTATCCACGACGCCAATACACTTATATGGGCGAGACACCGGAGGATGTCGGCTGGCAAGGAAAACAGTCCATTCCAGCGATTCTGGCGGCGCGCGAGCGATTCATCAGGCCAGGCAAGTATAAGCCCCGGAAGTCTTTTCAGGTTCTCATTGCCAGCTGGCTGGAGAAGATGGGTTTAATTGAGAGCTTTGATGTCAAACCAATTGTGCCTGACGGACGACTGTATGAAGTCGTCGTCAAGACGCCAATGACCGAAGCGCACGTGAACCTTACCGATGTTGGTTTCGGTGTGTCCCAGGTTTTGCCAGTGCTGGTCCAATGTTTCTATGCGCCTCCTGGCTCGATAATCATAATGGAGCAACCAGAGCTTCATCTCCACCCGTCGGTGCAGGCCTCGCTCGCCGACCTGTTCATTGAGGCGATTCAAGCGCGGGAGAACGGCAAGGACCGCAACATTCAGCTTTTGATCGAGAGCCACTCCGAGCATTTCCTGATCCGGCTACAGCGTCGAATTGCTGAGGAAAAGATCTCTCGTGAGAAGGTGGCGATTCACTTCTGCAAACCCACTAGTTCAGGGGCAAAGATGGAAAGCTTGGAGTTGGATCTCTTCGGCAACATTACTAACTGGCCAGAGGATTTCTTTGGGGATCGGTTTGTGGATCTCGCAGAAATGACGAGGGCCGCTGCGACTCGTCGCATGGGTGAAGAGCGATGAGCTTCCCTTTTTCGCTCTGTGTGGTTGATACGAACGTCCTCTACACGGCGAATGGAATGTCAGATTCAACCGACGCTTGCCTGATGCATTGTGTAGATGCCTTGCAGAAAATCAAGGAAAATGGCCGTATTCTCTTGGACTACACATGGCTAATCTTGGGTGAATACGAGGGCAAACTGACGCCTTCCGGTCAACCGGGACCGGGCAAAGAGTTTTTGCAGTGGATATACCAGAACCAAGGCACAGGTCGTTGCGTCTTCGTGTCAATCACCCCCAAAGGGACACCTGCTGATGGGGCCGATTTCGAGGAGTTTCCTCACCATCCAGACCTACAGGACTTCGACGATGACGATCGGAAGTTCGTCGCGGTGTCTGCGGCTCATCCTGAGCGCCCCCCGATTCTACAGGCGACCGACAGCAAGTGGTGTGGTTGGGAGGATGCGCTCAGAGAACGCGGAATCCAAGTGGAGTTCTTGTGCCGAAAGGAGATTGCCCGGAAACACAAGGAAAAGATGGGCAGTGCGTGATGGCCGAGTTTTTCAAATTCCCACACACTCCGCACTTGCTCTGGCTGGGCGATGAGCTGCCCCGTTCGGATAAGGTCCTGGCGCCCGAGGAAGCTGCCGAATTCCTGTCCGGAGAGATACTTGTGGAAGAGAAGGTGGATGGCGGCAGTATCGGCTTATCTTTGGACCCACAAGGTAACATTCGTGCCCAGAATCGCGGGACTTACTTGGGCCATAGGAGTCATCATCAGTTCGATCCCTTATGGCCCTGGATTGATACACACCGGATTGCACTGAGAAATGGACTCGCCCCCGACCTGATCCTCTTTGGTGAATGGTGCTACGCCCAGCATTCGATCCACTACGATCGGCTGCCCGACTGGTTTCTTGCGTTCGACGTTTACGACAGGAACGTGGGCGAGTTCTGGTGTGTTAGCCGCAGGAACGAGCTAGTCGATTCGTTGGGCTTAGAGCGTGTCCCCGCACTGACCGAAGGTGCATTTGCATTGCCCCAACTCGTCGGACTACTGGGTGAATCCAAGCTAACTAGTGGCCCAATGGAAGGGATCTATTTGCGGAGAGAAGAGGGCGGACGCCTCATCGCCCGCGCAAAAATCGTCCGTGCCGAGTTCACTCAGAACATCTGCGAGCATTGGTCTAAAAACACATTCCGGAGGAATGCTCTTCGCCAAGCCACCGCCATGGTCTCTGGATGATTCGGCTGTGTTTGGCGCAAGGTATCGCCGAAACCTTGCCTTTATCCGTTCTACCGGAACTGCGGCCTCTGGCCCAGCAGTTCCTATCCTGGTTGACACAGCGGGCATGTTCATTTAGATTGCACGAGCATTTTTCTAACACTATGTGGGATGCGGTTTGAGATTTCTGAAATATACCTTTGTGTTCGCGATTCTTCTCTGGGCGCTCTCGCCCCTCATGTCCGCTGCACAAGACGAGTCGCAGTCGTGGCGGAGATGTCCGCCGGGCATGGTTGCAGCCGACAGGTTCTGCATAGACGAGTATGAATACCCGAACAAGTTAGGTGTGCGGCCGCGGAACCTTGTTTTATATGTAGAGGCGGTTCAGATATGCCTTTCTCAGGGCAAGCGGCTTTGCACGACTGACGAGTGGTCTCGGGCATGTTCAGGCCCTCAGAAGTTCAAGCATCCATACGGGAATGAGTTCAGGGAAGGGGCGTGTAACCTGGGCAGGACTCGCGCTACGGAGACCTGGACGTGGTATGGGCTCCGCAGGAGAGACAAGGAGATTGTGCTGTCCCAACCGGCGCTTACTGGCCGATACAAGGCTTGTGTCAGCGGATACGGCGCTTACGATATGCTCGGCAACTACTGGGAATGGACGGATGCAGGCAACACCAAACATACGATTCTGATGGGAGGGTCTTGGTCAACGCCTGCCGAGAAAGTCTCGTGTCTGAATAAGACGGAGACCGCCACCAAGTTCTACAGGATTCGGAACGTTAGCTTTCGTTGCTGCTGCGATTTGTTGCCCAGTTCTAAAACTGGTCCCGATGTTCAAAAACCGTCTGAATGACCTCTCCGCAAAGGAGTGGATCAAGTTCCAGAAAAGTTGGTTCGAGCTGAATCCACCTCGCCGGCCTAAGGAGGTCTTGGTTCATCCGGCGAAGTTCCCTGAGGAGCTCGTGTCGGGGTTCATCCGTTTCTTCACCAAATCAGGCCAGACGGTTCTTGACCCGATGGTTGGAACGGGCTCCACGCTTCTTGCCTGTATCTCGACAGGCAGAAAGGGCATAGGCGTTGAGCTCAATCCCAAATACGTAGCCATCGCAAGGGAACGGATCGCCGACGCGCTCAACACGGAGCGAAAGGGCCAGGATGGCATGACCCCTCCGACAGGTCGGACAAGTCTGACAAGTCCGATGATTATCGAAGGCGACGCGAGGCGCCTGGACGAGCTTGACCTGCCGGAGATTGACTACTGCATAACAAGTCCGCCTTATTGGGATATGTTGAGAGCTAAAGGGGCTGGGACGCAGAAGAGAAGGCAGGAGGCTGGGCTTGACGTGTTCTATTCGTCGGACAAGAGAGACCTGGGGAATATAGCGGAATACGACAGATTCGTTGATGAACTGGTCGTAGTATTCTCCAAGGTTCACGCAGTCATGCGTGTCGGCGCATATTTGACGGTTGTCGTTAAAAATGTTAAGAAGAAGGGCAGAGTTTATCCTCTCGCATGGGATATTGGGAAACGTTTAGGTGAGGTGTTTGCTCTAAAGGATGAGAGGATATGGTGCCAGGGCGACCAGAGATTGGCGCCTTATGGCATTGGCAATGCGTGGGTGAGCAATACGTTTCACCATTACTGTCTCAATTTCAGGAAGGAATAGCTAGCTAAGGTGCCGATCTGGGGTTTGAATGTGGTTTGGGTTGGTGCGGCCGTGGCAGATTGCTACCAGCGCTGCGACGGGGAAGATAGCTGAGATGGAAAGAACACTGACGATAGTGAAGCCGGACTCGGTCGCCGGTAACGTCGCTGGCGAGGTTTTTACACACTTTGAGCGGGCGGGGTTCAGGATCGTGGCCGCCAAGATGGTCTGGTTGACCAAGCGAGATGCGGAGGCGTTCTACTACGTTCATAAGGGCAAGCCGTTCTATGATAGCTTGTGCGATTTCATGTCGAGCGGGCCGTGCGTTGTGGCGGTCTTAGCGGGCCAGAATGCGATCGCCAAAGTTCGGGAGATCATGGGAGCGACTGACCCGGCGAAAGCGGAGAAGGGCACGATTCGGAGCGAGCTGGGGACGTCGATTCAGGAGAATGCCGTGCATGGCTCGGATTCAGATGCTTCGGCCGAGTTTGAGATTGGGTTCTTTTTTTCTAGGTTAGAGATTATGCAAACAGAAAGGAAAGGTTAGCGTGGCGGTACCAAAACGTAGGACATCACATAGAAGAAGGCGGATGAGGTCTTCCCAAAAGGCTCTTCGTTCGCCATCCATTGTGAGCTGCCCGAACTGTAAAACTCCTAAGCTTCCTCACATAGTCTGTCCCAAGTGTGGTTATTTTGGCGGGGAGCAGGTGCTTGAGATCGCCGAGAAGTAGCCTATGACAGGAGCCCCTATCGCCCTGGACGCTATGGGGGGTGATTATGCCCCACAGGAGGCGGTTAAGGGCGCCATTCGCGCCTCGCGGGACTTCGGGATTGACGTGGTCTTGGTGGGCGACGGACCGAGGCTCAAGGCGCAGTTGGCCGATCTGGGTGAGAAGGAGAGCGAGAGGATGAGGGTCTGTCACGCTCCCGAGGTTGTGTCGATGACGGATGCGCCCTCGGTTGTCATTCGCGGCAAGAGGCGCTCTTCAATCCGCGTGGCCTCGAATCTTGTGAAGAGGGGGGAGGCGGCCGCGGTGGTGAGCGCGGGCAATACCGGTGCGACGATGGCGGCTGCCCGTTGCGAGTTTGGTCTTGCCAAGGGTGTGGAAAGGCCGGCGATTGCGCAGGTTTTCCCTAACCGGAAGCATGGGACAGTGGTTCTGGACCTGGGCGCGAACGTCGATTGCAAGATTGGCTACCTTGTGCAGTTCGGAGTGATGGGGAGCATCTATGCGAGCATAGTGTTCCAGAAGAGGAGTCCGAAGGTTGGGCTTTTGAGCATTGGGTCGGAGGACACCAAGGGGAACGAGTTCAGCCGGAGTGTGCTTCTGGCGATGCGGGAGGAGCCCGCAATCAATTTTGTTGGGAACATCGAGGGTCGGGACGTTTTCAAGGGCGATGTTGACGTTGTGGTCTGCGATGGGTTCGTTGGGAACATCGTGCTGAAGATAACGGAGGGCGTGGCCGCGATGGTCGTGGGCATGATGCAGGACTCGCTCTCGTCCAACGTGTTGAGCAAAGCGGGCGCTGTGTTGGTGAGGCCCTCGTTCAGGCGGCTCAAGAAGCGGATGGACTATGCTGAATATGGAGGTGCGATTCTCTTGGGCGTCAACGGTGTTTGTGTGATATGCCACGGTGGCTCGAAGGCCAGGGCGATCCGGAATGCCTTGAAAAGGGCTTACGATTTCGCTGTCTCCGATATAGTTGAGCAGATAACCGAGAAGATGGAAGCTCGCAGGATGGTGAGCTAAGGAGAGAGGATGGTCCAGGCAAGGATAACGAGCATCGGAAGCTACGTTCCAGAGCGCGTTGTGACAAACGAAGACATGATGAGAATTGTCGATACGACCGACGAGTGGATAACCACGAGAACGGGAATCAAGGAGCGGCGCTACTGCGCGGATGATGAGGCCTCGTCCGATCTTGCCTATCGCGCATCGGTAATTGCGCTAGAGAGAGCTTCGGTGGCACCGGAAGACGTGGACTGCATCATCGTGGGAACCGCCACGGGCGACATGGCATTTCCCTCGACCGCGTGCCTGACGCAGGAAAAGCTCGGGGCCAAGAACGCAATGGGATTCGACGTAACCGCCGGCTGCGCGGGCTTCATCTGTGGTCTCTCGGTGGCCTCAAACTTCATAAAGGCCGGGCAATACAAGACAGTACTCGTTGTCGGCAGCGAGGTGCTATCGAGGTTTGCCAATTTCGAGGACAGAACGACATGCGTGCTATTCGGCGATGGCGCCGGCGCTATCGTAGTCCAGGCGTCGGACGATTCCGAAAAGTCCCGGATTCTCTGCACTCATCTTAAGTCCGACGGCTCTTACGGTGATGCGTTGAAGCTGCCAGCGGGCGGCTCTAGGCATCCCGCAAGCGCGGAAACAATCAAGAAGCGGATGCACTATATCTGGATGGATGGACAGACTACCTTCAAGATGGCGATTAGGTGCATGGCCAAGATATCGACCCACGCTCTTGAAGAGCAGAACATGACGGTCGATCAGATGAAGATGATCTTCCCGCATCAGGCGAACTGGCGGATCATTGAGGGACTGGTCAAGCGGCTTGGCACGACCATTGACAAGATCGTCCCCTCCATACAGAAATACGGAAACACCTCCTCGGCATCCATACCGCTTTCGTTGGACGAGGCCCAAGCCACGGGGATGATACAAAAGGGGGACCTGATCCTCCTGACGGCGTTTGGGGCTGGCTATGCGTGGGGCGCCTCGATCGTCAGGTGGTAGTCCGCTGACATAGGGATTTCGCGCGATGCAGGGCAAGGACTTTCTGTATTACGGCGACAACTTGGACATTCTCCGCGAGTTTCGGACCTCACTCATTACGTAGGACGGATTTTCCAGTCTGTCCGATAGCGATGAAGGATGAAATTGGTACGTAGAGGAGTGAGACAATGGAGAGACATCATTTTACGGTCATTGTGGAGCGGGAGGAGGAAGGCGGCTACCACGCGTTCTGCCCCGCTCTGAAAGGCTGCCACACCCAGGGCGACACGCTGGACGAGGCCCTCGCCAATGTCAGGGAGGCGATAGCGGCGTATCTGGAGAGCCTTCGCGCGCATGGGGAGCCCCTCCCGCTGGAGGACATCTTCATCAAGCCGGTAGAGGTTGCTCTTTGAGCCCTAAGCTGCCCATTGTAACGGCCAGGGAAGTGGTCAGGGCAGCCTGAAGGCCGGATTCGTCTTTGACCGTCAGAGAGGAAGCCACGCCATTTACTACCGGGAGAGAGACGCGGCGAGGATAGTAGTGCCCATGCATGCGGGAAAGACCATCAAGCGCAAGACCTTGGCGGGCATCTTGGAGGATATGGGGCTCACTGTGGAAGAGTTCCGCGAGCTCCTGTGAGACACTCTCTGACCAATTGGCCGAGAGGCGGCTGCGGAAGGCGAGGAGCGTCTGAGGGGATGAACGATGAGTGATTGTGGACTGGCAAGTGACGCTTGAGCAAGTATCAGCCTATCTGACCAGCAATTGGCGCGATTTGCTGCTTGGACTAATCGTTAGCGCGCCCTTGACCGCACTCGCGATACTAATCACTTGGTTTCTTACACGCAGGTCAGAGAAGCGCTCCCAAGCGGACAACAAGCGCCTCCATGAAGAGACGATCAGAACCATGCTGCAGGCCACCAATGAATGGATGAAGGAAGAACGTGCCTTCCGAGTGGTGCTGATGGCAGAGGTCAGGAAAGTCAGTCCAGGGCGTGCCGATGAACTCCAAGGAGAGGCCGACCGGATTCAGCGTATAGAGAACGTCTTCGACAACATGCCGGGTTGGGAGGGAGAGAAATGCCCGGTGTGTGGCAAGGGCACGCTCCGCTGGAAGGAATGGGCAGGGGGGCCGTTCGGTCCTTTCACCGCCTGGTTGAAATGCGACAAATGTGGCGCGACCATGCCTTCGCCCGAGACCTCCTAAGATTGAGAATAGGGCGCTGACAAGGGCGAAGGCATGTGGATGATAGTGGATTGCGGATTGTGGCGCTGATTTATCATTCATCCTTTTGCCTTCATGCTTGAGGCACGCGGTTGACGCTATCGCGCAAAACCCTGTATTGTTCTACGGGTATTGCTGCTGAGCGTCAAGTCAGTGGCTTAAAGACAGGAGCTTGACTTGACATCGGTTAGCACAACACGTAACGTTATTACGTGTATCGGTTAATAGTGTCAACTTGGTGATCACGATGAAAGCTCAGAAGTTCTTCGCACGGCATCCGGTTTTCACCAGCCGAGAGTTTGCCGCGTTCCATGAGTCTGAGGGGACGAGCAACGTCAGAACGCAAGAGAGTCTCCTGGCTCACCATACCAGGACAGGCCGCATCCTGCGGGTGCGCCGCGGGCTATACGTCGTCGTGCCGAATGGGACAGATCCCGAGAACTGCCCCGTGGACCCCTACCTGGTGGCAGCAAAGATGACTAACGATTCGGTGCTCGGCTATCATACCGCTCTGGAGTTTCACGGGAGAGCCTATTCGCTGTTCGAGCAATCCCTATACCTTACGAGCCAAGCATCGCGTCCACTCACATTCCGCTCGCACACCTTCCGCCGAGTATTGTTCCCCACCGCCCTTCGGGCCAAGGGTCAGCAGAACTTCGGCGTCAAAGTGGCTGAACGGCGAGGCGTTGACGTTCATGTGACCAGCTTGGAACGGACCCTGGTCGATGTGCTCGATCGACCAGACCTGTCGGGTAGCTGGGAGGAGATATGGCGGTCGCTAGAATCGATCGAGTTCTTTGATTTGGACGAGGTTGTTGAATATGCCCTTCTCCTTGACAACGCCACGACGACGGCGAAGGTCGGTTTCTTTCTGGAGCAGCACCGAGAGCCATTGATGGTAGAAGAAGCCCATCTGAACCGATTGAGAGAGTTTCGGCCTCGTGGGCCGCGTTACCTTGTCCGGAGCAAGCGCACTCGGGGGCGCCTCGTGTCGGGGTGGAACCTCGTTGTGCCTGAGGCGCTCTTGGCGCGGACTTGGGCCGAGGTGACATGAGAATCTCAGGAGAGAGGCTGTTTTCTGAGGCCGAAGCTACCGGATTCCGTCCCGAGGTTCTGGAGAAGGTCATCCATCTGCTCAATCTTCTGGAGATGTTTCGCAGTCATCCTTTCCTCAACGGGCGCTTGGCTCTTAAGGGCGGGACGGCTCTGAACGTGTTCGTCTTCGACCTGCCGCGCCTTTCCGTTGATATCGACCTCAACTACATTGGGGCTGTGGAACGCGACGCGATGCTTTCGGAGCGGCCCAAGATTGAGGAGGCGATCCCGGCAGTGTGCAAACGTGAGGGCTTCTCCGTTCGCCGTGTTCCCCATGAACATGCGGGAGGCAAATGGTCGCTTCGTTACGAGAGCGCTCTCGGACAGGGCGGCAACCTGGGGATTGACATCAATTTCATGTTTCGGGTCCCACTATGGCCTGTGAAGGCAGTGGACTCGCGTGTGGTGGGTTCCTACAAGGCCACGAAGATTCCCATGCTCGATATTCACGAGCTGGCGGCTGGCAAGCTCACGGCACTTCTGGCACGGCGCACAAGCCGCGATCTTTTCGACGTCCATATACTGCTCACCAAAGGAGAGCTTGAGCGCGAGCGCTTGAGGCTGGCATTTGTCGTCTATGGAGCGATGAGCCGCAAGGACTGGCGAACGGTTGCTGTCGAAGACGTACGTTTCGATCAAAGCGACGTCGTTAACCAACTCATCCCGTTGCTCCGCGCTGATGCGATGCGGAAAACCAGTCGGGATGAGGCTTGGGGAAGGCGCCTCGTAGATGATTGTCGTGAGGCGCTAAGTGTAGTGTTGCCTTTCACAGAAGCGGAGATGGAGTTTCTTGACCGCCTCCTTGAACACGGAGAGATCAAGCCTTCATTGATTACTTCTGATGGAGCGTTGGCGGAACGGATTGCCCAGCATCCGCTGTTGGAATGGAAGGCGCTCAATGTGCAGCGACACAAGGCGGGATCGGTGAAGGTGGAGGGATAAGGAATGAGCCACGACGTAGTTGACAATCAGTCGGTCAAGCTGCGGGGCGTTCAAGTTGCGCCATTGGAAGCCGGTTTGCGCGCTTGTAGTATATGGAGATAGTTCAGCACAGCTGATTTGGAATTGTGGGCTAAACAGTAAAGGGAGCAAAGAATGGACTACTTCTTCACCGAGGAGCAGCAGGAGACGAGGAAACTCGCGAGGCGCATAGCCGAGGAGCAGATGAGGCCGATTCGAGCGGAGCTTGATGAGACAGGGGAATTTCCGTGGGGCATTGTCAAAACGCTTGGTCAGGCGGGCCTGTTTGCGCTGCTAATTCCCGAGGAATACGACGGGCTCGGCGGCGGCGTTACGGACTTCTGCCTCGTTACGGAGGAGCTCAGCCGCGTTTGCAGCGGGATCGCTCTTGCGTATGCTGCAACTGGTCTCGGTGCGTATCCGTTGATTATGTTCGGCAGCGATGAGCAGAAGATGCGGCTGTTGCCTGATGTAGCCGAGGGCAAGCGTCTGACAGCGTTTGCTCTGACCGAGGCCGACGCCGGAAGCGACGCTGCGGCGGTTCGGACAAGGGCGGTTCGGGACGGCGATTACTACGTCATCAACGGGACGAAGCAGTGGATAACGAACGGCGGCGAGGCGGAGATATACACAGTGATAGCGAGCACGGACCCGGAGCGGGGAGCGAGGGGCCTTACCGCGTTCATCGTCGAGAAGGGCCAGGAGGGCTTCGATTTTGGCAAGAAGGAGAACAAGATGGGCATCCGGGCCTCGACCACACGGGAGCTTATATTTACGGATTGCCGCATTCACAAGGATAACATCCTGAAGCGGGAGGGTTACGGCTTCATTATTACAATGAAGACATTTGACAAGACCCGTCCGGGGATCGGCGCCCAGGCGGTCGGCGTGGCCCAGGGCGCCTTCGAGGAGGCGGCCAAATACGCGATAGAGAGGGAGCAGTTTGGCAAAAAGATAGCGTCGTTTCAGGCGATACGGCATATCTTGGCCGACATGGCGACCAAGATCGAGGCGGCGCGGGCGCTCGTTTATGCCACGGCTCGAATGATCGACTCTGGAGCGAAGGACACCTCGAAGGAGTCGGCGATGGCCAAGGTCTTCGCGTCGGATGTTGCGATGGAGGTAACTACGAACGCGGTTCAGGTGTTCGGGGGCTACGGTTACATGAAGGAGTATCCGGTCGAGAAAATGATGCGCGATGCGAAGATAACGCAGATATACGAGGGGACGAACCAGATCCAGCGAGAGGTGATCGGCCTGAAACTTGTCAAAGAGGCCGGGAAGCTGTGAAAGGATGAAGGCTAAGGGATGAAGGCGGAAGGATGAAGGGGAAGGAGTGAATGGTGGATGGGTGAGAGAACGCTGGCATTTGTATTCCCAGGCCAGGCCGCCCAGTCCGTAGGGATGGGGAAGGCGATCTCGGAGAAGTTCGAGTCCGCCCGCAAGGTGTTTCAGCTCTCAGACCGGGTGCTCGGGTTCGAGCTTTCAAAACTCTGCTTCGAGGGGTCTAAGGAGCAGCTCGACCTGACCGAAATCACGCAGCCGGCGGTCCTGGCGACATCCTTCGCTATTCTGTCGGCGATTAGGGATGAGACGGGCGTCGAGCCGCGACTGGTCGCGGGGCACAGCCTGGGCGAGTACACAGCCGCGGTCTGCGCAGGTTGCCTGAAGTTTGAAGATGCTCTCAGACTCGTCAGAAGACGAGCGCAGCTGATGCAGGAGGCTGTCCCGGTCGGCGAGGGCGGCATGGTCGCCGTAATTGGCTCGGACGGAAAGACCATCGAGGGGGTCTGCGAGGAGCTTAGGGCCAAGGGCGAGATTCGCGCCGCAAACGTCAACTGCCCAGGCCAGACAGTCATTTCCGGCGAAATGGCGCTTCTAGACAAGGCAATTATTATGCTCAGGGAAAGAGGCGCAAGGAGGCTCGTGAAGCTGCCGCTGTCCGCACCATTTCACTCCAAGCTGATGGCTCCGGCGGCGGAGAAGTTCGGGCGTGAGCTGGAGAAGGTGTCGTTTTGCGACGCCAGAGTGCCAATAATCCCGAACGCGAGCGCCTCGCCTATTGAGGCGAAGGAGGAGGTTGTCGAGGCGCTGAAGAGGCAGATGACCTCGCCGGTTCTTTGGGAGGACTGTGTCAGGAAGATGATCGAGATGGGCACGACGGATTTCGTAGAGGTTGGCCCGCAGAGGCTCATCTCGTCGTTCATCAAGCGAATATCGCGAGATGTTGCTGTGTCGAACGTGGATTCGCCCGACAGTTTAGCGCTTTTCAGGGAAAGGTATGCGTCCTGAGGCGGAAGGATGAAGGCGGAAGGATGAAGGGTGAGAGGTTGATTATGACTCGGCGTTTCTCTTGCTCTCTAGCAGGCAATCGCTGACTATGCCGGTGATCTCGGCGAGAGTTGAGGGTTTTTTGATGGTCTGTCGGTAGGCCCCTTCGTGAACTGCTTGGACGACGTTCTCCTCCACGTCGGAATAACCGGTCATCATGATGACCGGGATGGACCCGTGCAGTTCTCTGATCTTGCGAAATGCATCCAACCCATCGTAAGGCCCGGTCTTGAAGACTTCGTCCAGAAGCACCAGGTCGAAATGCTCTCGCGCTAACATCAGAAAAGCGTATTCAGGGCTCTCAGCGGTTTCGACGTCATAGCCCTCCTCCGCTAGCGCTTCCTGCCAGACATCTCGGAGCAACTCCTCATCGTCAATGAGCAGTATCCGCGCCCGCGTGTGCTTTTGCTTACGCACCGGGTCGAGTTCTTCTGAGACAGTTTTCTCGGGCATGCTCATCTTCTGATGTTGTTGGTCCCATCACACGGCCTTCTGCACGAAATGGCGGCCGCATCGAACGGCTTGAAGCCGGAAGCCTGCGCAATAGTGGAGCTCATATCTAGCCCAGAGCACCACACAAGAGGCCGACAAGCTTGACGCAGAGAATACGCCGACAACTGTTGAAATGAAGCCTCAGCCATCCACATGTAAGAAAGAATGACTTTATCAGTTTGCGATGCGTTCGGGCTGGGACAGCGGCCAGTGTTTCGCATCAGCTCTCTGCCGCTGGGAACCACTAAAGACATGGCATTCGGCGCCTCACGACTTTCGTGCGCACCATATAGTATTTGGTGGCGGCCGAGCAGATGCGCCACTTCTGGCATATCTGGTTGGCTTGCCCACAAATGAGCAACATTATTCATCATTTTCAATACTAGCATTCATTGTGCCATATATGCAACATGCTTTTTCACAGTTCGATTGCGCTGTCGCTAGTCCACCCTGGAAGGCCGATCTCAATCTGCACAGAATTGGCTTTCAGCCCCCGGTGCGGCCTACACACGGTAAGAGGGAGCGTTTCAGGCGGCGGTTCTGTAACATTGTGTGACTTCACAGTGCCCTTGAACTCAGAGCTCGAGACAGAATGAGAACATGATCAGCTGCCCTCAGACGACCTGAACTCGTCCAGCGATAGGTTATGCTTCTTGGTGAGTCGATAAAAGTTCTGTCTCGACAGGCCGGCTATCCTGGCCGCCTGGGCCACATTGCCGCCGGATGCCTTGAGAGCCACCTTGAGCCGCGATACCTCTACGCTATTCTTCACCTCCTTGAGTCGGGTTATCTGCCCCCCTCCTCCTTCTTCCAAACCGAGGTCACCCTCAGTTATGATTCTGCCAGTGGATATTAGAACTGCCTTCTCCACCCTGTTTTGAAGCTCTCGAACGTTGCCCGGCCACCGGTAATGCATCATCCGCTCGATGGCCTTGACCGAGAATATCTTATTCATCTTCCCGTATTTGACCCTACACAAGCCAAGAAAATGATTCGCCAGTCGCAACACGTCATCATCACGGTCTCGAATCGGCGGTAGTTTAATGTCGATTGTGCTGAGCCGATAATACAGGTCCTCCCTGAATGTGCCCTTTTTCACCGCAGCGTCAACGTCGCAATTTGTTGCCGCGATGATTCGGCAGTCAATTGCGGTCTGCCCCTCGCCCCCGACTCTCTCGACCGTTTTGGTCTCAAGGAACCTGAGGAATCTCACCTGCATGTCGAGAGAAAGCTCGGCTATCTCATCGAGGAAGAGCGTCCCCTTGTCGCCATACTCGAGCCTTCCACGCTTCTGCTTATGGGCGCCGGTGAAGGCGCCTTTTTCAAAACCAAACAGCTCCGCCTCGACCAGGTCTCGAGGGATTGCGCCACAATTGATGACTACGAACGGCGCATTTTTACGAGGGCTTCTATTGTGGATAGCCTGAGCCAGGAGCTCCTTCCCAGTGCCCGTCTCACCCGTAATAAACACTGTTACATCTGTTTTGGCGACCTTGGAGGCGTCACGCATGACGTCGGCCAACTGTTGGCTAGCCCCAACGATCTCCGGGAACGGAGACTTCCTTGCTAAGCTGCCCGATTTCGGAACCAACATCGGTGGCATGGTGTGCTCGACAGCCAGCACCCTTGTCCGATCGATCAGATCCTTGATATAACTGCTCTGTCGCCTTCTGAGCACTGCGTCATCGATCATTCTTGCGGCCAGCCTCGCAACCGACTGAACATCGCGGAATAGCCGATCGCCAGACACTTCCAAAAGATCGGGAGAGTCAAGGTACAGGGTTCCTAATTTCTCTCCCCCGATGGACAGAGGCACGCAGATGATAGACCCTTTAATGCTGAGGTCGTTCAGCCATCCAGGTTTCTCTGACCCTCGTCTCGTGAAGACCGCTTTCCCTGTGGCATTGACGCGCCTGCTCACATAGCTTGGCCCATCAAGTCGTTTGGGGTCCAGGACCTGGCCGGTCTTGTCGATCGCCCGTGTCAGCTGGAGCCTGCCGCTATCTGCTCGAACTGCTATGCACCCTCTTTGAAAGGGAGTGGAATTGAGCAGATGAGATATTATTACATCGGACGCCTCGATCAGTTCTGGGTTCTCGCCGGTCCGGGGCCCGACAGATGTGCCTGAATCCCAAAATGTTGCAGCCTGTGGGGAAATATCCTTGGGATGCTCCTGTTGTCCCTCTTTGGGGCCAGGTAGCTGTTTGACGACATCCCAAGACTCTCTGAATCGCTTTAGGTCTTTGTTCTTGCTCAGCCACATCTGTTGCGATTTGGGAACAGTTGCCGCGATAGACTCGGCTATCGTGACGGCGAGCGAAAAGGATGTGAGGCTCTCAGTGATGTTGCCCTTCTTGACATGATAATCCCCTAGAGCCCAATACAGATAAAACCGCAGATTCGGCGTGTTTATCTTCTCAGCAATTGAGCTCGCCTGTTGCAGGCAATTGGCCGCATCGTCAAGCCGATCGAGCTGCAAATAAGACCGCGACAACGTGATCAGACACAGAGCCTTGTCAACCGGCCTTTTCACCTTGTCAAGCAAGGCCAAAACCTCATTGCACAGCGAACAAGCCTCCTGCCATTCCGCCAACCCCAAATGAAATTTCGCAAGGCCTAACATGGCTAGCACCGTGGTCGCTAACTTCACATCTTGCTTACGACTCAGCACCTGCTCAAGCGCGAACTTGGCGGTTGCAGAGGTGCCTGCATCCAAGTGGTCAAGCCCGATTTCAAGCAATACCGTGTCTGAGATGAGAGGCTCGTTTTCAAACGCAACAAAGCTGTACGCCTCGTAGTGCGATCGCAAAGCACCGTCATAGTTGCCTATCGCCCTGAGTATCTCTCCCTTTGTGATCAAGGCAGCAGCAAGCCCACGGGTATCACCGATGAGGCTCTTCATCGACGCCACCTCCTCGATCTTCTCGAGCGCAAACCCTATGTTGCCTTGCGAGAAGCTACAGATCGCGACATTCTGAAGCGTGGTGGATATGTTGCGGCGGTCGCCTAAACGCCTGAATACGGCCAATGCCTCTGAGAAGAACTCCAGCGCTGGCTCCATCTCCGACTGCTCCAAATACGCAGAACCAATGCTGTTGATAGCGATCGCCCGCATGCGGTCCTCGCCAGCCTTCTCGCATATTTCCCTGGCCTGCACAAAATAATTCATCGCCCGGCCATAATCGCCCTTTGCCCAAAAGATAGCGCCGGTGTTGTGCAAAAGCGCCGCTCGTTCGGCCTCGTCCTCCATCCTCTCGGCATGTTTCAGGGCAGTCCTAAAGCTCCGGAGGGCATCATCGAGCCGGCCCTGGTGCCAGCATGCCTTTCCTATCGCGTGTGCAGCTCTGGCCTCAAAACGAGCATCCTTGTTTGACACAGCCATTGATTGGGCCATGTTAAGCAACTCCAGCGCTTTATTGAGCTCGCCTTTCAACTGATGAACCTCGGCCGTCCTCATTAGGCACACGCACTGATCGGACCTGCGATTGCCATGCTCTGCAAACGATAGCGCCTCGGCATAATCGCGAAGGGCGCTGCCGTAATCTGCAAGGAGAACGTTGAGGTCCCCGCGCTTGCAGTAGAGCTCTGTCCCGTGTTTGCACCTCGCCGGAGCTGAGAGGCTTTCAGCGTTGGCGTTGAACATCGCGGTCGCCTCCTTAAGCAACTCCATCGCCCGGAAGTAGCATCCGGCCGCCTGGAAAGCCTCTGAAAAGGATTTGATGTATTGAAAGGATTCTGGCCCACCCCTTGATTTTGCGAGATAGAAGTCCAAGCACACACAGTATCTGGAGCCATCGTCCGAAGAAAGCCTCTTCCAATGCTCGATGGCGACCTTGTGTATCTCGACGGCTTCTCCCTCTGATAACCTGCCAAGGCAAGCCTTTCTCAGAGTCTCGTGCGTGAAATCCACGAAAACGGATGAGTCGCTGCGCCTCCATACCAGAAGCCCCCTACGGCACAGCTCGTCGATGTGCCCAATTGGCCGTCTGTTGTCTCCACCGAAAGCGGAGCTTATGAGTTCGAATATCCCACCGCCTGGAAATGCTGCTATCGTGTCAAGCAACTGCTCGGAGGGCTGGTTTAGGTCAGCGACCAGAGCCTTCGCAACCTCGCTGGGCGTTGCGAGGTCCCCGCGCGCGGCCATGCTCTCCAGCTGCTCAACAGCGGTCTGGTCCACCGGGGTTGAAAGACCCCCTCTTGAGCACATAAGCCTCGCCGCCGCCGCCAGCCATCCCGGGCTCCCTCCCAGACAATCATAAAGGAGCGATGCAACCCCGTGAAGCGGCGCGCTCGAGCCGACAACCGACTGCACAATTTGTCTCGCTGCCTTCTCATCAAGGGCATCCACCCGGACGGTCTCAGTGAATGTGTGTGCGGACAGTTCATCAAAAGCTGCCAAGACACATGGATGTCTAGCCATCCTCTGCTTCTCAGTCAAATCAGCGTCATTCTCCGTATCGCCAACGGACATAAGCACGAATAGACCGCCCTTCTGCCCCTTGTTCGAGCCTCTCTGCTCAAGCCCCTCCTTAAGGTCAGTCAAGAGGGAAACAACTGGAGCCACCACATTCTGCACATCGTCCAGAACGAATACCCAAAACTCATCCTTGACCAGGTCAAGTATTTTCTGAACCACACTCTTGCGTAGCTTCCTGAGCGCAGGAGAAGGAACAATCCTGCCAAGGTGGTCCTTGGGGGTGCTCGTCTTTTTCAGCGATCTCGCAAGCTGCGACCGGACCGCGGCCGCGGTTGCGAGCAAGGACTTGCTCCTACGCTTGTCAACTTGTCTGGCGGCAGACTCCAAGAGCTGAGTGACGCTGGAATAGGGATTGAGTGTGAACTCCGAGCAGAAAGAGCGCGCAACGAGCTGGCCACTCTTATGGCACTGGGCCGCAAACTCGTCCAAGATTCTGGACTTGCCCGAACCTGGCGGGCCCACTAGTTTCACAACTCCGACCCCTCGCTTGCGCGTCTCATCCTTGAGAGCGTGGAGCCGTTTGATCATCTCGTCGCGGCCGGAGAACTCCGCACAGAGTGCAAAGGAAGTTTTTTGCGTGGTTGAGAGCGAGCCGGAGTCTTTTTCATCTAGAATTGGCCGCAATGTCTGCAACAGCCTGTCGCACGACTGTGGCCTTCTCGAAACCTGCGGACTCGTCGCCTCAATGATCATCTCAACAGCGCTGGGATGAAGTCCGGTCGTTTGGGTTTCAAGCCACTCTTTGGCCGCAGCGCGGTCGCTTGCCGTCAACAGGTTCAGAGACGTACTGTCAACCTCAAGTCCAGTCAGGAGAGCGAACGCCAAAAGGCCAAAACCGTAGAAATCCGACCGCACATCAGCAAGACGCGTTGCACTCACCTCGGGAGGCATGAAGAGACTGTTCTGGCCAGCGAGATCGTCCCGGAGCACCTTGTAGCCCCAAAAGCCCAAGTCCAACAGCGTGAGCCTCGCCTGGCCAGCGTCGAACAGCACATTATTGGGCTTGAGGTTGCCGTGGAACTCGCCAATAGAGTGCAGCTTTTGTAGCGCTAAGAACAGCTCGGACAGAAGCCTTATCCGACCATTATGGCCTTTGACTGCACCCTGGCCAAATGGAAGCCCAGGGCAGAGCTCGCTCTCGAAAAAGAGTACATTGCCCTCTTTTTTAATTGGACTGACCCTGGGCACGAACGGGAGATCGACGGACCTCATCAACTCGTGGCTTCTCTGGAACGCGAGCATAAGCACCGGGGCGCATGCCTTCTCGTCGATCGCCTTCAGGACGACCTGCCTGCCGGAGCTCCTCGACAACGCTGCAAACGTCCCGAGCTCCTCCCTACAAAAAAGCTTGAGCAACAGCCTATACTCAGCCGGAAGCCAAGAAGCATTCATTTATTTTGTGAACCCCACTTTATCTAAAAAGACAGGTCGCGTGGTTCGTGGGCGCAACTGTATCGAACTGGACTTCCTGCATCTTTAGCTGCCGGCGAGGCAGTGTCATAAAAAGTTACAAGCAACAGGCCACCAATGCAAGCGCATTCTTCAGCTAGGAATCCCGATAATCGGATTGACAGATTCGGCACTCAGCATTATATTGTTTATGGACTCTGTGCATCGTTGTTGGGGAACTTTAGTCTTCTTTTCTTGGTTGATAGTTTGAAACTGGGTATGTTATAGTCCGCCAAGCTTTTCCCGGAGAAGGGTCATGATAGGATTTGGAAATGATTAATTCGTCAGAGATTGAGAGTGAGAAGGCCGCGGCGCCGATCAAGGTTAGGGACCTAAACAGAACCTACTCGGCAAGGCCGCGGGACATCCAGCAGCGTTGGTATCTTGTGGATGCCAAGGATCAGCCTTTGGGTCGATTGGCTGCACGGATTACTAGGGTGCTTTTGGGCAAGAACAAGGAGTGTTATACCCCGCATATCGACACAGGGGACTTCGTGGTGGTGATCAACTCTGCCTCGGTGGAGCTGACGGGTGACAAGTGGGATAGCAAGATGTATTACCATCATACGGGCTATCCTGGTGGGATAAAGTCATTCACGGCTCGTCAGAAGTTGAGTCGGGACCCCACGTTCTTGGTGCGAAAGGCGGTTGTTGGGATGCTTCCGAAGAACAAGCTGAGCCGACAGATTGTCAAGAAGCTCAAAGTTTATGCTGGTCCCGAGCATCCTCATGCGGCCCAGAAGCCGGTTCCGCTGGCATTAGTTGAGTAACGCGGAGGTTTGGCTTGCGGTTGCGAGATGGTTTGTCTTGAGCACACCAGCTCGCTGATGTTGTGGGATACTGTGCCTAAGACTGTGGTCTGATTGGGAGGATTTGAGAAGGTTGGTTCTTGAACAGGTATACGGAACTGGGAAGCGGAAGCGGGCGGTAGCGAGGGTATTCCTTCGGCCTGGCGAGGGTAAGATAACCGTCAATAAGCGTGATTTCGAGGGTTACTTCCCCAATGTTAGGCTTCGGAAGCTTGCGCTTGCTCCACTCATGGATACTGAGATGCTGGACAAGTTCGACATTTACGCGACAGTCCAGTCCGGCGGGATTGCAGGTCAGTCGGGAGCGCTGAGGCACGGCATCGCGAGAGCCCTTGTCGTGCATGATGCGAGTCTGCGACTTGTCTTGAAGCAGAAGGGCTATCTGACACGTGATTCCCGCGTGAAGGAGCGCAAGAAATATGGCCAGCGCGGAGCGAGGGCGAGGTACCAGTTCTCCAAGAGATAAGCCTTAGTTGCGCCTCAAGAGTCCGTGGTCGATTGGGAGCGTGACTTTTGGTCTATGCCGTGGAATGTGAATAACAACTTGCTGCATCGTGGCATCCTGAGTAGGGCGTGTGTCGTTCTATTAGTATGCAGCGGGAATAGATCGGGATTGACATAGTAATAGGAGGATTGCAGTTGACACTGACAACCATGAAAGAGCTTCTCGAGGCGGGAATGCATTTTGGGCACCAGACGAAGCGCTGGAACCCCAAGATGTGGCGGTATATTTTCGCCGAACGCAATGGGATATACATTATAGACCTTCAGAAGACCGTCAGGCTGTTACGGCGTGCCCATGATTTCGTGGTCAGCCTGGGTCAGCAGAACAAGCCGATGCTCATGGTGGGGACGAAACGTCAGGCGTCGTTGTCTGTTGAGGAACAGGCCCGGCGGGCCGGGGCGTTTTACGTAACCCACCGCTGGTTGGGTGGGATGCTGACGAACTTCGAGACAGTGAAGAAGTCGATAGAGAAGATGCGCAAGATGCGTGAGACGGCCAATAGCGACCAGATCGATCTTATGCCAAAGAAGGAGGCGATAAGGCTTAGAAAGGACCTTTTCAAGCTTGAGCGCAACCTTGGTGGGATAGAGAACATGACGGGCCCGCCCGGCGCTATGTTCATAGTTGACCCTAGAAAGGAAAAGATCGCAGTAGCGGAGGCTCGACGCTGTCGCGTGCCCACAATTGCGATTGTTGACACGAACTGCGATCCGGACCTGATCGACTACGTTATTCCGGGCAATGATGACGCCATAAGGTCGATCAAGCTTGTGTCCTCAAAAATCGCTGATGCTTACGTTGAGGGTCAGATGGGACGCAAGGACCTTGAGGAGGAGTGTGAGGAGGCCGTTGCTGTCGATGATTTCGCAGGAGAGGGGTCGGTTGGCGAGGGTGCGGGGCAGGCAAGCCAAGAAAGTTCAGTTTAGGAGTTTTGGATGCCAGAAGTAACAGTTGACATGATCAAGGCTCTGCGGCAGAAGACCAACTGCGGGATAATGGACTGCAAACGTGCGTTGGTCGAGGTAGATGGTGATGAGGCGAAGGCGATAGGGTTACTTCGCAAGCAGGGCTTGGCAAAGGCAGTCGAGCGGAGGGATAGGTTAGCTTCAGAGGGGGCCATATTCTCTTATGTGCATCACGATGGTAGGCTCGGCGTTCTTCTTCAGATGAACTGCGAGACGGATTTCGTGGCCAGAACAGACGAGTTTAGGCAGTTAGGGTCTGAGCTTTGCTTGCAGGTAGCTGCGAGCGATCCACATTATGTATCTCAGGAGGATATTCCGGAGGATGTGCTTGAATCTGAGAGGAACATATACCGTGAGCAGGCCGGCAAGATGGGCAAGCCCAAGAACGTCATCGACCGGATAGTTGATGGCAAGTTGAAGAGCTTTTACGAACAGGTTTGCCTCCTGGACCAGACTTTTGTCAAGGAGCCGAACGACAGGATCGGGCACATGATCGATGAGCTATCCTCGAAGCTGGGCGAGAAGATCGAAGTCGGCCGGTTCTCGCGGTTCGAGATAAGTAAGGGCTGAGATTTGGCTCTGATGTATCAGCGTGTTCTTTTGAAGCTCTCTGGCGAGGCGCTTTTGGGTGGTCAGGAGTCCGGGATTGACCCCGAGCGGCTTGAGTGGATAGCTGATGAGATCGTTGATGCTCACAGTCTGGGTGTTGGTCTTGCGATTGTGGTTGGCGGTGGGAACATCTATCGTGGTCGGGATGCGGAGGCTTGCGGGATCGATCGCAGCAGTGGAGACTACATGGGGATGATGGCGACTGTGATCAACAGCCTTGCTTTACAGGCGAGGTGTGAGCAGAAGGGTCTTCAGACGCGGGTGATGACGGCGATAGAGATGGCAAAGGTTGCCGAGCCATATATTCGCAGGCGGGCGCTCAGGCATCTCGAGAAGGGCAGGGCGGTGGTCCTTGCCTGTGGAACAGGCAGCCCTTATTTTACGACGGACACGGCTGGCGCTCTTCGCGCGCTTGAGCTGAAGGCCAACGTATTCCTCAAGGCGACCAATGTGGATGGCGTATATACGGCTGACCCGGCGGTCGATGGGAACGCCAAGCGCTACGAGAAGCTTGGCTACAAGGATTATCTGGTCTCGGGGCTTGAGGTCATGGACTTGACGGCGGTTTCCCTGTGCCGCGCAAACAGCCTGCCGATTATCGTCTTTAATTTGCTTGACAAGGGCAATATAAGAAAAGTTTTGACGGGCGCAAATGTTGGAACTTTGCTCGGGGAGGCACACGATGCTTGATGAGGTATTTAAGGAAGCCAGATCGAACATGCAAAGGAATGTCGATGCGCTCAAGCGACATCTTCTGAAGATGCGGACGGGTAGGGCCACGCCTTCGCTGGTGTCGGACATCAGGATTGAGTGCTACGGGGAGAAAATGCCACTTTCACAGCTGGCGACGGTCTCCGTGCCAGAGAGTGGCTTGCTCGTGATTCAGCCATGGGACCCGAACCTGTTGAAGGAGATCGAGATCTCGATCCTTCGTGCTGGTGATAATCTTACTCCAGCCAGCGACGGCAACGTTATCAGAATCACGATACCGCCGCTTTCCGAGGAGCGACGGAAGAATATCAGCGCTGCTGCGGCGAAGAATTGCGAGGAATGTCGGGGGGCGGTGCGGAACGTTCGCAAGGAGGCGAAGAACGAGATACGCGGCCTTGAGAAGGAGAAGGATATTTCTGAGGATAGGGCGAGCGTGGCGTTCGATGATTTACAGGAGATGACGGATGAGTTCATGGCTCAGATCGACAAGATACAAGAGAGCAAACAGAAGGAACTGATGGAGTTCTAGTCCATTTGGGATTCAATCAGCAAAGGTCATGTTTTGACGGAGTGATCTGAAGGGAGGGTTGGAAATGCCACACAAGATAAGCGAAGAGTGCATTTCTTGCGGGACGTGCGTGGATGCGTGCAATTTTGACGCGATCTCAGAGGGCGAGGACAGGTATGAGATTGACCCCGAGAAGTGCACGGATTGTGGGGCTTGCGCTGAGGTTTGTCCGGTTGATGCAATCGCCCCAGCGGAATAGGGCCTCTTGAGTTAGCTTACGGACGGCATTTGGCTGTGCCTGCCTTGTTTGTGGTGGGCACAGCGACTGGATGTCGCAAGAACATATTAACAGTATTAGGAAGCGTGCTCGCCCGGAACGCGGGCGATCGGCTCCGCTCAGCAGGGGGTAGGCGCTACGCCAGACGACAAGACGCCCAAGATGGATATGTCGCGGCTGCCTCGTCACGTCGCGATCATAATGGACGGGAATGGAAGATGGGCTAAGACCCGAGGACTACCACGAATAGCCGGCCACACCGAGGGGATTGAGTCTGTCCGCGCCACGGTTACCGAGTGCGCAAAGCTCGGCATTGGCCACCTGACGCTGTACGCGTTCTCGTATGAGAACTGGGAGCGGCCATCGGATGAGATAGACGCTCTCATGCATCTGTTGACCGAGTATCTCAGAGAGGAGAAGCAGGAGCTGATTGACAACAACATAAGGTTAGGGGTCTTCGGAGACGCATCCCGCCTCCCCGAGCACGCCCAGCACGCCCTAAATGAGGTAATCGAGGACACGAGCGGTCTTCGCGGCATGCGACTCAATCTTGCCCTCAACTACAGCGGCCGGCAGGAGATATTGCGCGCTGCCACCAAGATCGCCCGGCAACATGCGGAGGGTAGGCTCGACCTCGCGAGCTTCGATGAAAGAACGTTTGCGGGCTGTCTCGATTCGTTTGACCAGCCGGACCCGGACCTTCTGATCAGAACGAGCGGTGAGATGAGAATCTCCAATTTTCTCCTGTGGCAGATCGCATATACTGAGATACACGTTACGAATGTCTTGTGGCCAGATTTTCGGGAGAACGAGCTGCACCGGGCGATAGCCAATTTTCAGCATAGAACGAGAAAGTTCGGAAGAGTTATCTGACAATTGACCAACCTTAAAGCCCGCGTAATCACGGCTGTCATTGCCGCCCCCGCTGTCTTGGCGGTGATTGTTCTGTTTGGCAGGACCGGCCTTAGTCTCCTCGTTCTGGCAGTTGTCCTGGGCGGCCTGCGCGAGCTTCACAGGATGCTCAAGGAGTCAGGCGTTGAGATATTCTGGCTGCTCATAGTTCTGGTGTCCTGTGCATTTTCGTTCTTGAGCAACAGTTTAGAATCAATTGGCTTGATACTCCTGATATCGGTGCTCGCTCTTCTGCTGCGCGGGCTGTTGTCGAATCAAGAGCCTACTAAGGTATTGACCAGGGTCGTCTTTTCCGTGTTCTCGATAATCTTCCTGCCGTTTCTAGCGAGTTTTGCCGTCTGCCTTGGGTCTATGCGATTCCCGGGGCGGAATGATGAGAGGGGGCTGGCCCTAGTCATCCTCGTTATACTAGCGACGTGGATGTGCGATACTGCCGCCTACTTCTGCGGCTGTCGATGGGGGAAACACAAGGCCCTTGAGCGGATCAGCCCCAGTAAGACGCTGGAAGGGTGCGTGGCCGGCGTCGTCGCCTCAATACTGACCTGTTTGATAGTTGGCTGGCTAATTGGAAGCCTTTCTGCGGGGCAAGCGGCGCTGCTCGGCGTTCTGCTTGGCGTCTTCGGCCAGCTCGGTGATCTGTGCGTCTCACTTGTCAAGCGTGCGGCTGGGCGCAAGGACGCGGGCGCGCTCCTTCCCGGACATGGAGGCGTTCTGGACAGGGTTGACAGCTTCTTGTTCAACGCTCCTGTGGCGTTCATGTTTTTCACGATAGTTCTACCAAACGCGGCCTAGCGAGAGATAGCGGGATAGGCCAAGTATGAAACGAATTGCGATATTTGGAAGCACCGGGTCGATAGGTCGGCAGACGCTGCACGTGCTCGAGTCCTTTCCCGAGCGGTTCCGCGTGGTAGGGCTTGCGGCCGGCAGGAACGCGATTCTGCTCGCTGAACAGATCAGGCGGTTTGGCGTGCGCTGCGCTTGGGTTCAGGATTTGCCAACAGCAGAGAGGCTTACGGAGCAGTTGAAAAGGGACGGCTGGACAGAGTGTCAGGTCCTGCACAGTTACGAAACAGTGGAGACGTTTTTGGAGAGATCGGACCCCGAGGTGGTCGTATCCGCAATTTCGGGCCAGGCTGGCCTGTATCCCACCTATTACTCCGCGAAGGCTGGGCTTGACATTGCGCTGGCCAACAAAGAGAGCCTCGTGATGATGGGCCCGCTGCTCATGCAAATGGTGCGGCAAAGAGGAGGCAGGTTGACGCCGGTCGATTCGGAGCACAGTGCCATAATGCAGTGCCTCGCCGGTGAGGCGCCCGAATCGGTCAGGCGGCTTATCCTGACGGCGTCTGGTGGTCCTTTCAGAGGGGACACGATGGAGCAGCTTCAGAGAAGGTCGTTTCGTGAGACCCAGAAGCACCCAGTCTGGAACATGGGTGAGAAGATCAATGTCGATTCGGCTACGCTGATGAACAAGGGCCTGGAGGTCATCGAGGCGTGCACGCTATTTGACCAGCCGCCGGACAAGGTCGATGTGCTGATTCATCCGGAGTGTATTATGCACTCGATGGTGGAGTTCGTTGATGGCTCTTGGAAGGCCCAAATGGCTGTCCCCAACATGGAACTGCCGATCCTTTACGCTCTCTCTGCGCCTCAGCGATTCGGTTGGGATGCTAGCGCTCTGTCGGCTGAACAGCTCAGTGCGCTTCACTTCGAGAGGGTTGACAGAGTGCGTTTCGGGTGTCTAGACATAGCGTATGAAGCTGCTCGGGCTGGCGGCAGCATGCCGGCAGTGTTATGCACAGCCGACGAGATTGCGATAGAGTATTTTAGAAACGGGACGATTAGTTTTACTGAGATACCGGAAGTGATTGAGGAGACAATGCGACAGCACCAGGTCGTCGCGATCGACTCGCTCAAGGCCATTCTTGCAGTCAAGGAGTGGGCAACGCAGGTGGCTGAGGCCGAGGCGAGGAAGGTAGCGGACAGGAGTTGAAGAGGTAGCAGGTTGCTTTTCACAATACTGATGTTCTTGGTTGTATTGGGCATTCTGGTGCTCGTGCATGAGCTGGGCCATTTTGGCGCAGCGAAATCGCTTGGCGTTCGGGTTGACAAGTTCTCGATCGGCTTTTGGCCCAAGCTCTTTGGCATCAAGCGAGGGGAGACCGAGTATATGGTCTCGCTCATTCCTTGGGGTGGATACGTCAAGATCGCGGGCCAAGAGGAGCCGGAAGGTGACGAGCCTAAGCACTACGAGCTCTGCTCTCGTGGCAAGTTACAGAGGCTTTACGTGTACATCGCGGGCCCGTTTGCGAACTTCGCCTTGGCCGCCTTGCTCTTTCCGCTGATCTACATGCTCGGCATCTCGGTTTCCGCATACATTGACCAGCCAGCGATGGTCGGCTGGGTTGAGGAGAGCTCGCCAGCGGCCATGGCAGGAATCGCTTATGGAGACACAATAGTTGAGGTCATGGACAGCCCCACGCCGACGTGGGAGGCTGCTCTAACAGAGATCGGAAGCCGCCCCGGGCAACACATCTCGATGGTTGTAGAGCGGGACGGCCGGCATAGGACGGTGAGTCTGACTGTGGCTGAGGAACGTCGCTATGGGGCTGGCGTTATAGGCGTTGGCATGCCGATACCACCTGTAATCGAGAACGTGATGCCCGCTAGGCCAGCAAAGAGGGCAGGGCTTGAGGCCGGTGACGTGGTCTTGAACATAAACGCGGTCAAGGTGTCTGACTGGATGCAGCTCAGGGACGCGGTCAAGGCGAGCGACGGGAAGCCGCTTGTCATGCAGGTCAAGAGGGGCGAAAGGGTTTTGAAGCTGACAGTTGTGCCCGAATTCAGCGATGAGCTTGAGTCGTTTGCGATTGGGATCGGAGCGCCTCCCTCTCCGAGGAAGATGATGAGATACTCGTTTGGCGAGTCGATCTACCGGGGAGTGCAGAAGCTGTTCTCCACTATGGGGCTAACGCTTGAGGTCCTCTGCCGGCTGATTACGGGCGAGGCCTCCATCAAGAGCCTCGGCGGGCCGATCATGATAGCAAGGGTTGCGGGTCAATACGCCAGGGCCGGAACGACACCTTTGCTGGAGCTGATAGCCTTCTTAAGTGTTCAATTGTTCATCCTGAATCTACTTCCGATCCCCGTTCTCGACGGAGGGCACGTCCTGTTTCTGGGTATTGAAGCCGCGACCAAGCGTCCCGTAAGCCTGAAGTTCAAAGAGGCCGCCACTCGTATCGGTTTCGCGGTCTTGATAGGCTTCATGCTGCTCGTTTCCTACAACGACATTCTCAGAATTCTCCGCTGAGAAGTTGCTTGACACTTGTCGGCAGTTGTTTGCCTGATTCCCCATGAAACCGCAGAAAACAGCCAGAGAAGCTCCCCTCGGTGAACAGAGGCTCCACAAGGTCCTCGCCGCCGCCGGCGTTTGCGCGAGGCGTAAGTGCGAGGAGCTCATCTGCGCGGGCCATGTTTCGGTTGACGGCAAGGTCGTTAAGGACCTTGGTTTCAAGGTGCATCCAACCCAGGCGAGGATAGAGGTCCGCGGCAAGCGCGTTCAGGTTGGGGCTGAGCGAGTCTATTACCTCGTCAACAAGCCGAGGGGCGTGGTCTCGACCTGCTCTGACCCGGAAGGACGCCCGACCGTTGGGGACCTGATTCCTGACTGCAAGGAAAGGGTTTTCCCAGTGGGCCGGCTCGATACCGACTCCCAGGGCTTGGTGCTTCTTACGAATGATGGCGAGGTTGCCAATATACTCACGCACCCGAGATTCCAGGTGGAGAAGGAATACCTGGTGAAGGTTCGCGGCATCCCCACCGAGAAGACGCTTCAAAGGGCTATGGGAGGGGTGCGGCTTGAGGACGGCCAGGCGAGGGCGAAGGAGGTTGAGGTGGACAGCAAGACGGCCTCCAATGCCTGGATCCGTGTAGTTCTATGCGAGGGGCGCAATAGGGTGCTCAAGCGGATGTTCCAGGCGCTGGGCCATCCGGTTATGAAGCTCAGGCGGATAAGGCTATTCTACTTCAAATTGGGCAAGCTCCCTGAGGGCGCCGCCGTTGCGCTTAGCGCCGCGGAAGCTGAGATGCTGAGGCGCAAATGCCTGAAGCTTACAGGTGCGTCAACTGACATCGAGCAACGGACCGTCAATCGCAGCAAGGCCGCCGTGCCCCACAAGCGCTCCGCGGCGCCAGAGACGAAGAAGCCTAGGAAACGGACTAGAAGAGCCCAATAGGCTAGGCAGAGCAATCAAGATGGGAGGGGTGGAGACTGCAGCCTCGAGTATGGCTTTTCGGTGACAATATAGATACTGACGTGATTTTCCCCGGGAAATATACATACACAGTATCGGACCCCGCCGAGATGGCGAAGCACGCCCTTGAGGACCTCGACCCGATGTTCGCTGAGACGGTTCGTGAGGGGGACATCATAGTCGCGGGCAAGAACTTCGGCTGTGGGAGCTCGAGAGAGCAGGCGGCGTTTGCCCTCAAATATGCGGGTGTTTCTGGCCTAATTGCCAGGTCATTTGCCCGGATATTTTTTAGAAACGCGATCAACGCTGGGCTTGCTGCTATCGAGCATCCTGAATGTGTTGATGCGATACGCCGAGATTCGCGTGTTGCGATTGATCTATCGCAGAACGTAATAGCGGTTGATGGGAGCGAGTTTTCATTCCCTCCGTTCCCGAAACAGGTGATGCAGATTCTAGATGAGGGCGGCCTAGTCCAGCACGTCCGAAAAATGCTCCAGACTTGAGTCTAACGCCTGTTGGCCTTAAGTTGCGCGCCGCGCATCCGATAGGCTGGTTGGAGTTCAACAGGTTTCAGCGATGTCAACTTGAGGGGCCAATGTGGGATAGTATGAGGCGACGAACATCGGTCGGGGTCGCTTTAGTGGTCATTTTATGGGCCTTGATTGTAGCTCCAGAAAGCCGGGCAAAGGGCACGCTTCTTAAGCTTTCTGAGGCGCTCCAGTGGGAGGAGGTGAGCTTCCGGACGGAGCATCTGGCCGAGCTATTCAGACAGAAGGATTATGAAACGGTCATCCGAGAGCTCGATAACATCGCTATGCTGTTTCCTGCAACTTACCGCGCTGCCCGGCTCGACTACCTGAAGGCGGAATCGCTGGCCCAAATGGGCCGGTTTGCCCAGGCCGCTCGGCTTTTTATTGCGGTCGAGGCGTCGTCGGGCGGGCTGCTAGGCGAGGAGGCTCTCTGCGACGCGGTCCTTTGGGCAGCGAGAGCAAAGCAGTGGGGGCTGGCGGAGGAAGCGGCAGAGGCCCTGTCTGCCAAGTATCCCCCTAGCGAGCAGTTCAAGGAAGCGATTTCGGGTCTGGCAGAAGCGCTCTACGACGCTGGCCAATACGCCGCCTCGCTTTCGTCCTTCGAGCAGCTGGCAGCGGTTTTCCAATCTGACGACGGGTTCCAGTTTATGGTGGCGTGCTGCGAGGAGAAGTTGGGTCAGGTTGAGGCTGCCTGCCAGAGATACGTATCGCTGCTCATGCGTGAAAAGAAGGATGATTACAGCGCCAAGTCGCTCGATAGGCTGAGCGGGCTCACTTCAACCTGCCACGTGCAGGAGCAACTGGGCCCGGACTTCTATCTTGCAGCGGGCGAGGTCTGCCTCTGGAACCACAAGTATCAAGAGTGCCTGCGCCATCTCGCGAAGATTCCGCCCCAAAGCGAAAGCGACATCGTTGTCAAGGTGGTGCGCACGGGTGCGCTTTGTCTCTTCAGTCAGAGGAACTACGAAGGAGCGGTCCAACAATTCGAGCGGTTCAAGGAGCTCTCGGAGAAGCCCGAGGAGGCCGCATGGGCGGAGATGTATCTCGGCCATTGCAACAGCCGTTTAGGCCGTCACGGTCAGGCAGTCGAGCGCTACAAATCGGCGTGTGCGAGCTCTTTAGACAGTCGGGAGCAGTCGAAAGCGGCCTACCTGGTTGGCCGGGAACTTGAGGCGGCCGGAGAGGGCGCTCAGGCTAGGGCAGCACTCGAGTCCAGTATTGAGCGTTTCCCGGAAGAGGTCTATGCGGCTCACGCGCGGTGGCGCATTGCGCTGGCGTTGCTTGCGGCAGGCGCTCTGCCATCCGCCAAAACGTTTCTGTCAGGGCTTGTAGCTCTGGCGGGGAAGACGCCCTATTACGAGAGCGCCTCATACCTTGCGGCGAGGGTGAGCGACCTGAGTGCCGACTATGACGTGGCGGCCAAGCGCTATGCTACGACGGTCGCCAACTTTCCCAACTCGTATTTCGGCTTGGCCGCGCTCGATAGGCTTGGTGCGTTGAAGTCGGAGGGTAAGGCCGATTCGAGGGCGCTTGCTCGGCTGGCCAAGAGCGCTCTGCGCTCGGCGCAGGAGCTTTGCCCGCAAGGCGATGACGGCGGGTATATCGGCCTGCTTCGAGAGGCCCAGGTCTTGTCGAAGGAAGGCTCTAGGACGTGGCGCAGCGCGATTGCTCTCAGGGATACTTTCCTGAAAGAAAATGGCAGAACCGCGGGCCTCTTTGCCCTAAACGGCGATGGCGCATTTGCCTTCATGCCTCCGGCAAGTTGCGGCACGATGAGAGATGTCGCTTCATTCTTTGTGTCTCTTGGTATGGATGACAAGGGGGGAAGGCTGCTCCGATCGATCTCAGTCGATGAGCCTGGCGATCTCCAAACGTTATACGCCACAATCAAGACGTTCGAGCGCGTTGGCAGACAGGATGAGACAATCTTGCTTGCAGAGCGAGCGTTTAAGAGCCTGAAGGACCTCGGGCTTGCAGTGTCCGATCTGCCCCGGTGGTTTGTGGAAGCGCTATATCCTCGGGTTTTTTCAGACCAAGTGGAGCGCATGAGCAAGGCGCACAACGTCCAGCCGGCCATCGTCTATGCGATAATCCGTGAGGAGAGTCGCTTCCAGGTGGAAAGTGTCTCGTCATCCGCGGCGAGGGGTGTCATGCAGCTTATTGCGCCGACGGCCACGCACGTTGCGCAATCGCTTGGCCTCGACGACCTTACTCTCGAGCAGCTTTACGTGCCGAAAACCAACATCGAGCTCGGCGTCGCGTATCTTCGCCGGCTTTTGGACCGCTTCGACGGTCGGCTGGTTTTTGCCCTTGCGGCCTACAACGGCGGCCCAGGCAATGTGCAGCGGTGGCTGAAGACTTGTCCCAGCACGGTCGAGGACGAAGAGTTTATCAATATGATTCCCTTCGCTGAGACCCGCCGCTACACGCAGAAGGTCCTCGCCTCATACCACATCTATAAGTGGCTGTATTCGTCAGACCGCCCGGGCTAAGCCAGGTTCACTTTGGCGAGTTGTGGGCGCCAAGTTGCTGGTGTGGGCCAGGTTTCATAGCTCGCTCTTCTGAAACCGCTTTGAATGATCCAATCTCCCATTAGGCGCAGGTTGTTGTGTACCCCTTCAGGGCGAGCGAGGCAAACGTGGAACCTACAATCCGTAATCCGTTGGCAGTTGGCAGTTGGCAGTTGGCAGTTGGCAGTCAATCCGCAATTCGCAATCCGCAATGTGGCCCCCCTTCGGGGGACCGAAACGCAGCATCACGTCAATCCTAATTCCACTCTCTTGTTGACCAAGCCCAAGACCCGGACGCAACAACCCAAGGCTCCTTAATCAAAGAATACGAAAACTCCTGGTATCCGCACCCCGATAATCATATTGGCGCGTGTGTGCGGGGCCTTTTCTCTATTTGTGGCGGACTTGTGAGAATTGACAGGGTTGGCTCCAGTGTTAGTATGCCATGACCAAGATAATGGCGCAGGATTCGCAACGGACCCAGTGGTTCTAAGTTGAGGCTGAGATGAGAAACCTTCTTCTTCCTGAGATTCAGGCGCTTCTGAAAGACAACAAGCTTGATGTTTTGAAGGAGTTCTGTGAGGAGTCGCATCCCGCTGACGTCGCAGACGCTCTTGAGGGGCTTGCACCTGAACAGATCTCGACGATACTGTCGCTGGTTTCGCCTGAGAAGGCAGCGGAGATATTCGGCCACATTCAGGGCCATCAGCAGGTCAAGTTCGCCGATGCAGTCGATGCGAAGACGGTGGCCGGGCTGGTGCAGGAGATGGACCCTGATGACAGCGCCGACCTGCTGCGCGAGCTCGATGAGAGCGATGCCGCCGAGATATTACGACATGTGGCAGAGGAGGGTCGTGAAGATGTAGAGCTGATCACGTCATATCCAGAGGAGACGGCCGGCGCGATCATGACCACGGAGTTCGCCTCGCTTCGTGAGAACATGACCGTTGCAGAGTCGCTGGAGTCTCTGAGGCGAGATGCTCCCAACAAGGAGACGATATACACGATCTACGTTGTGGACTTAAAGGGGAAGCTGACGGGGGTTGTATCGCTGAAGGACCTGATACTTGCCGACCCCGCGAAGAGGGTGTCTGATATCGTCGAGCGAGATGTCATCTCGATGGGTGCGGATAGGGACCAGGCCTATGTTGCGAAGAAGATGCAGGATTACGATTTTCTGGCGATGCCGATTGTTGATAAGGCCCGAAGATTAATTGGGATTGTTACGTTTGACGACGTCATGGACGTGATGCGGGATGAGGCGACGGAGGACATGTATTACCTTGCGAGCCTGAACACGGACGAGCGAGTCTTCACGAATCCGCTCAAGTCGGTTCGGCTTCGTGCTCCGTGGCTGCTCGTGAACCTTGGGACTGCGTTGCTGGCGGCCTTCACCGTGAGCCTTTTCAAGTCAACGATTGCGAAATACGTTGGCTTAGCTGTCATGATGCCGATCGTGGCTGGCATGGGTGGCAACGCGGGCGCTCAGTCGCTGACCGTGATTGTCAGGGGGCTTGCGCTGGGCGAGGTCTCGATTCGTGGCTCGTGGCGCGCTCTGCTGAAGGAGATGAGCGTGGGGCTTCTCGACGGGACAATCTGCGGCGTGATAATGGGCTCGCTTGCTGGACTGTGGTTCAAGAACTTTTGGGTGGGGCTGATCATGTTCGTATCCATGATAGTAAACCTCGTTATCGCGGGACTGTTCGGGGCACTTGTGCCACTGGTGCTGAGGACATTGAGGCTTGATCCGGCGCTCGGTTCCAGCATATTCGTGACCACGGCGACGGATGTTGGCGGGTTCTTCGTGTTTCTCGGACTTGCTACACTCCTGCTGGGGCATCTAGTATAGTCTCTCAACGAGGGAAACATCGTGTCATTTTCCGAGCCTTCAGACGCCGATGGCCGGATGCTGCAAGCTCATTTTGTTGACAGGTAAGGTGGGGACAGCTATGATAGGGATGAGCTTTTTGCGATGAGTTCTTGCTCGGAGCAGTTTGTGGTCTAGCTTATTTCAGCGGCCTATATGAACTATGGGCGGCACCATTTTGGGAGGGATATCTGCATGAGAGCGACAATGGTGTTCTTATTGACAGTTGCGACGTTTTTCTTGGCCTTCAACATGAGTCTTCTTGCGTCTGGGGTTCAGCCTTCGCCCGAGGTGCTTCGCGGGCCGACCGCCACGCTCTCTGTGGACGAAGCGGATGTCGCTTCAGGCCAATCGGGTGTGGTTGGCCGCAAGTTCAACGCCGGGCAACCTGTTCGCCTCGATGGTGGGAGCTATGTGACGGAACTAACTCCGCAGGCAATGGTCGCGCTCGAGGCGGAGCAAGCACTTGACCTTGTCCCTGACTGGCTGCGGATGGAGCTTTACGACATGTTCACGCGTATGAGCACTGGGCAGCAGGAGGTCTGGGGCCAGCTGATTGTTGACATTCAGGACCCCAGGATCATCGACGAGGTAGCTTTCACGATTGCGCATTCATCGAAAGACGTGCTCAGGGCAGCTGATCCGCAGCTTTACATAAAGAACGCGCAGATACTCTACCAGATTAGTCCCGAGATTCCCTATGCGGACATTGTTGACCATGGCGTTCCCGGGCAGGACCCCGACTACTACTCCACCGTTCGTTACAAAACGATTCGCGGCGGCGTGCTGGACGAGTATGAGTTGCCGCGAGACATTTACTACTGGTATGTCGTTCATCCGAAGCACGGAGACGAGACTCCCTCGATGAGTCCCACACTCACCTGGAATACTAGCACATACGGTTTTTTTTGGCGCGAGTATTTGTTCTACAATCCGTCCGAGGAATTTGACTACACAAACTACTATTTGAACAAGAGTCCGAATTGGATAGCGGCCGAAGACATCGATGGGTGGGGGCCTTCAGCGACAGGTTACCTGACTGACGGCGACAAGGGATAC
>Ga0307378_10001655_pt1 | contig 35704 bp, 40 predicted proteins | sample UN1MG_FD_202238 | JGI IMG/M metagenome (GOLD analysis project Ga0307378, IMG submission 202238) | Soil microbial communities from Risofladan, Vaasa, Finland - UN-1 | ecosystem: Environmental > Terrestrial > Soil > Coastal area > Acid sulfate soil | place: Finland: Risofladan, Vaasa | collected... | reverse complement strand
CAATGTTGCACAAATTACATTCAACTATGGGCAGGTAATGGCCCACACGCAAACCCGCGGCAGTGAACCGATCAACAGGCTTTACCCTGATCTTACTTATATGGGAGCCTACAGTGCATGGTCCTGGGGAGTCAGCCGCATAATCGATGGCTTGGAGTTGGTTTCGGCGGATCTCAACATAGATCTAAAGCACCTGGCGGTAACCGGTTGCTCCTTTGCTGGTAAAATGGCACTCTTTGCCGGGGCGTTTGACGAGCGTATCGCGCTTACTATTGCGCAGGAGTCGGGTGGTGGTGGGGCCGCAGCCTGGCGCGTCTCGGAGACCCTGGGGAACGTGGAAACTCTGGGTGCTACTAGTCATGCTTGGTTTAAGGAATACGTGTTCCAATTTGCCAACTCGGTTTCGAAACTACCACACGATCATCACGAGTTAATGGCAATGGTGGCGCCTCGTGCGTTGCTCGTGCTTGGAAACCCGGATTATGGATGGCTGGCAGATGAGTCCGGCTTCGTATCGTGTAAGGCTGCACACGAGGTATGGAAAGCTTTTGGTAGAAAAGACTTAAGAATGGGCAGGAGTGGAATCGAACCGCCGACACACGGATTTTCAGTCCGAATCTGCGGTTCGTAAGTACTTGTGGCAAAAGCGTTTATGACTGTAAAATAAAGACTTATGAAACTAAAGGTAAACCAAAGTAGCACCAAAGTAGCACCAAAGGTGCAAGCTTGGGACGCGTATTGGGACGCCTGGTTCAGTTCACACGATATATATTACACACTATTCTCCTTCAAGTTCATTAAGTGATTCTACTACTCCTGTGTTTGCCGTCAGCAAAAGTGGCACAGGTTAGGGATTTTGGTTAAGGGAGACCTTCAAGCAGTTTCCTGGAGGTAGGAAACTGCTTGAAATCGACGATTTCAGCTCCATAATTGGGGCCTTTACCCGAAGAAAGGAGCTGAAAAATGGTTGTTCTTTCTTATATACTTATGTGGTCAGTTGTGAGATGTATTGTGTAGTGGACTTGGTTCGTGTTAACGGTGCAAAGCTTGATTTTATTTTCCTCAGCATTTGCTCAGCCTTCCTTCGCTGAGAAACTTCATGCAGGAGCTTTTCGTGGATTGTTGTCCGCATGGCAGTTTGATCCACAAACTGAGTATGCAGAACGGTTACAATATTATCATAATCTTCAAGTTTCTCTTGCAGTGGCTGCACTTTCTTGTGCAGATTACGTATAGTTTCGTGGGCTTGGGTCAGATCCGCCTCAAGAGTTTCTCTTTCCGCATTATAGTTTTCTGCAAGTTTCAACAGTTTTTGTACCTGCACAGCCAGGTTCTTATACCATTTGGTTATCTTAGTTAGTTCTGAACCAAAGTGCTCTACATCTTCGTTCTCATGTGCCCGATTCGGCTTCTCGGTTTTATTACAGGGGTGGTTATTTTCGAGTTCTTTAACGCGGGCTCTAGTAAGGACTAATTCCTTGCTGAGTGTGTCGTGCTCAACGATTACTGCTTCAAGCTGTGTTTGGATATTGGTAAGCAAGCCATCAATTTCCCTGCCGAGTGTGTCGTGCTCAGCGGTTACTACTTCGACTTGTGATCGTGTTTCGGTAAGCAGCGCGCCCGGTTTGTTTTGCTCTTGTTTTGCAAAGGAGGTCTTACTCTTGGCCTTGTCTAAATCTCCGTGATTCTCTGTTACTTCTACTTGAAGAAGATCGGTCTGCTCATCCTTGTTTTCTGTATCGCTTTTAAGTTTTGTATCTCCGAGCAAGTCGGCAAGTTTGTCCTGTTCTTCGGCAGTAAGAGGTGCATCTTTGGGTAACTGGTCTGTAATTGTTTGTTTTGCTCCGAAGCTATCGAGAATGGCGAGAATGTCAGCCGCGTCCTTTTGAGCTGCCGTAGGGGTATCACTTTTGCTACCGTTGCTATCGGTAACATCGGCAACCTGTTGCTCAAGCAGGTCACTATGTTCCGCCGGTTCATTCAGCGTTGTTTCTGTTGTGGCCATTAGAGCGTCTTCCTTTCGCAGCACCTTGCCGTCAGTTTCTCACTACTCGCAGAACATGCCAGGCAAATCGTTTCCCTGCAGCTAATCACCCTGGCATTTGGCGAATCGCAACCTGCTCTGCAATGTATTGTTATCCACGAGATGAATCGAGGGCAGATTTGACGGATTTATTGTTTGATAATGATAGTAATCGCGACTTTATTTCTCTAAGCATCTCTTCTGTTTGTCTGCGAGCGGCAGTTTCCTGCTGGATTTTTTCATTAGCTGCCGCCAGTTCAGTGCTCTGAGCTATAAGCTGATTACGCAAGTTGGACACCTGGCTACCATCGTCAGTGCCTTCGCCTTGAAGATCTTCCATTTCCTTTCGCATATTGCAAACGGCTTCATGGGATGCGGCCAAATCAGCCTCAAGCGTATCTCTGACCTTATTGGCCTCTTCCAAACGACCCATAAGACGTCGCACCTGTTCAGCCAAAACCTGGCGTTCATCTGTTACCTTAGTCACTTCGGCGTGCAGACGCTCGGTATCCGCAACTTTTTCCTGAAGGCGTTTGACCTGGGTTTCAAGGTTGGCCTTCCTGCCAGCCAGTTCCCGTGCTCGTTTTTGGGCAAAGACCATCTCTTCGGAAAGTGAGTCACGTCCTTCAGTGACTGACTCAAGATGTGGTTTAATCTCTTCAAGCAGGTTGGCTAATGTATCTCGTTCTTTCTTGAGTGAAGCATTCTCCTGATGTAACTGAGCAGTCGTGCCGGTGCTTGTTTCAAGAGATCTAAGTTTCTCTTCCAACTGAGCACGAGCGGCTGTCTCTTTGGACAGTTTTTTCTGAAGTGAATCAATATCAGTTTCCAAAACGTCTCTGAGTTTATATGATGTGCCAGTTTGCCTTTCTAGACTTCTAACAATAGACAGGATATCAGCTCTTTCCTGGGAACCTTCCAAAGCAAGGCTCATCGTATCACATTCGCTGTTCTCTATATTACCCGACTCGTTCTCGGCCTGGAGTCGGGCAGCGACTTCACCTTGTTTGGTCTCAAGGTTAGTCAGCTCTACATCAAGACGCCGCTTAAGTTGGTCACGATATTCCTTGAAACCATCCCTTCCATCTACATCACCTTCGGCACCTTCCTGCCGGGTCTGCTCATTTGTTACTGTTGATTCGTCAGTATGCTGGCCAATATTTCCCTCAACTTGATCGATTTTGTCGAGTTCGTCCGTTTTCGGGCTTTTTGGTTCTGTTGTTGCCGTAGCCATTAGTACTCCTTTCAAATATATGGTTCCCAAGAGTATTCTTTTGCGTTTTTAGGTCCCTTAGATAAGGTCAAGCTTTTGCATCTCTACAACAAGTTTTTCCTGGTCAACAGGCTTAACAATATAGGACGCACAACCCTCATCGAAGGCTTCTATCATATCCCTGGACCGATCTTTTGCGGTTGTCATAATTACACTAACCCCACCGGGATCAAATATGCCGTGCTTTTGTTCTATCTGCCGAATAGTTCTCAGAACCTCATGTCCATCCATCTCCGGCATCATGATGTCGAGACATACAAGTTCATAGGGCGTACCTGCATCCAATGCATTCTTAAATGCTTCAACGCCCTCAACCCCATTAGCAGCGGTATTGCAATCGCCATATTCAGACAAATACTCCTCTAATATTTTGCATGAGGGGAAATCATCCTCCACAATGAGCATTTTGAGCTTTGACTGCTCCTGCGATTTTGATTCGTTTGCATTTTCTTCCGTAATTTGCATCCTATTTCTCCTTGACTATATTTCAATTCGTTTCATTCAGTTAATAAGACCAAGCTTTCGCATTTCTGCGAAAAGCTTTTCATCGATAATGGGCTTGACAATATAAGCTTTACATCCCTCCTTAAATGCTTTAATAATATCCTCAGGGTCGTCTACGGCGGTTGTCATGATTACCTTGACGCCGTCAGGATCTGTTATTCCATATTTCCGCTCTATCTGGCAAATCTTTTCAAGTGCAAGGTGACCATTCATTTCCGGCAGCATGATGTCAAGACATATCAAATCATATGGCTGTCCCTCATCCAAAGCCTTCTTAAACGCTTCAACAGTTTCGGCCCCGTTAACAGCTACGGAACAATCGCCGTATTCGCACAGATATTCGGCCAGTATTTTGAAAGAGGCAAAATCGTCTTCCACAATCAGGACCTTTAGTTTAGACTTGCCTTTCGATTCAAGTACGCTCATATTTCCCCGGGCAACTTCCATTTATTCCTCGCAATTGATACTTTTTACGGTTGCTTTGTGCGTATTGCAAAACTGTCTATTTAGCTCGTCAATTTCCTTCCTGGCTGCGTGAATTTTATCGAGCATAAAGTCTGACTCGAATGACAGAAATTTACCAAGTGTTTCAAACAGCTTCTCGGCATCAACAGGCTTAGACAGGTATGCGTCACACCCGACATTTAGGCACTTTTCCTCATCACCTTTCATGGCGTAAGCAGTCAGGGCTATAATCGGCAGTGTATAACCTTTTTCGCGAATGGTCTTTGCCGCATCGTAGCCGTTCATATTCGGCATCTGTATATCCATAAATATCAAGTCGTAAGAACCGCTCGTTACCTTATTCACAGCTTCAATACCATTGTTGGCGGTTTCTGCCTGGAGGTTGGTTTCTTCCAACATACCCAGAATAACCTGTTGACTGGCAAAATCATCTTCGACCACCAAAACTTTGCCGGCAGCTTTATTGATTTCATCGGAGGGCTCAACTTTTTGTTCTTTTTTGCACCACTTGTCATTACTTATCATGGTGGCCGATGCGATATCAATGTTAGCAGGGATAATCACCGAGAATGTCGAACCCTTGCCCGGTTCGCTGGTCAGAGTAAGGTCTCCACCGAGAAGTTCGGTCAACTGCTTAGTGATAGCAAGCCCCAGTCCCGTGCCACCATGCTTACGCGTGGTACTGCTATCTGCCTGCATAAACTTATCAAAGATACTTTTCTGTTGATCAACCGGAATACCAATCCCCGTATCAACGACATCGAAACGAACAAATGGCTTACCTCCCATATTCTCCAGAGAAAGCTCGACCGTTACATCGCCTGTTTCGGTAAACTTGACAGCGTTTCCGACCAGATTTACCAGACACTGATTCAGTCGTGTGGGGTCAGTTTTTATCTTCTCCGGGGCATCCGTCATCAAAACAATATCGAAGCCGATCCCTTTCTCCAAAGCTGACGGACGCATACTTGAATTAATAACGCTAAGTATCTCGTCCACATTACAGTCGATAATCTCAATAGCAAGTTTACCCGCCTCAACTTTGGATATATCCAGAATATCGTTTATCAAGTTCAGAAGGTTATCGGCGCATGTTTTAGCTATAATCAGATACTCCCGGATTTTTTCTTCACGTTCCTTATTAAGGGCCAGTGTCAGCATGCCCACAATACCGTTCATTGGTGTTCGGATTTCATGGCTCATATTAGCCAGAAATTCGCTTTTGGCGTTATTGGCAACCTTCGCTTTCCGAGTCAGTATGTTTGCATGGTCAAGAGCTTGTTCAAGTTTACGGTTGGCCTCTTCAACCTCTTTCTTTGCCCGGATTGAAGCTTCTTCCGACCGTTTACGTTCGGTGATATCCTCTGCAACAAAGAGAGCATCGTAGCTGTTTCCGTCAGACGCCGGCACAGCAGTAACAGTAGTGTTGAGGATTCTTAATTCACCGTTCGGTAGAGGCGAAGGAAAAATATCCTTGTGCAGCCGAGCAGAAAGAATAATCGGTGGGCCACCATCGAATACGCTTTCAATTCGACTGCGGTACCCGGATTCATTATAGGAAGGGAAATTATTGCCAAGATCATCGCCTATGATATAGTCTTTATGAATTCCAGTCCAGTCTTCCATGCAGTTGTTCCAGAACCGGACTATATAGTCTTTATCTATCACACATACGCCCGCAGGCATATGGTCCAGTAGTCTAAATCTATCATCTATAATTTCAGAAGCATTCATTATTCGCTTGCTCCAACACTAATGGAAGCAGCATCAATCATTGTCAACAACTTATCGAATGAGCCTGCTTCAAGAAACAGGAGGATATCACCTATTCGGCAATATTCTTATATTCGACAATATTCTTATATTCGACAATATTCCTATATTCGGCAATATTCTTACTCCACTTAAGACGACACTCCCCCCAACATATTTTTTATAGAAAGATACAATTTCAGATGTGTTTACTACCAGGAAGGCTGTATATTATCGGTCAATATTCTGATGTTATCACTATGCTGAGAAAAAAAGTCGAGAACGACAGATAAGTATACCTTATCAGTCAAGATTGGCTCAAGTTTCCGGAAATCATACGGGAGCGAAGAGTTCGGGTTCCATCATTGGTGTGGACTCAATCTCCCTGTGCTCAGAAAAATGGTCAGATGTGGATTGTTCCTTGTGTTCATTACCTGATGCCGAGATGCTTGGACTGCTTTTTAGCTCCAGTAATACTTTGAAGATATTGGTTTCTGTTACTAAATCCTGAACTTTGCCTTGTTGATCTACCACAGGTAAACACGGCACGCCATACCGGCACTGCTTTCGTTTCGACTTCCGGCTCTACTTTTTGCTCGAGTATGGGTTCTTTGGCCTTAGCCTCTACCTCGGCCTTTGCTGAGACAACCTCTGTTTCCGACATAGCCTTCAGCTTAGCAATTGCCTTTTCGGCACCAGTCTTAATCTTGACAACCAAAGTAGTGAAAAGTGCATAATTGGTTTTTTTTTAGAAAAAGCCCCTTTTCTTCCGATAATACCTCTGGTATATTGGTAACAAAAGGCTGTTGAAAGCTTCTTGTGAACAATAGAGTATATCTGATTTATGGGAAAACAATTTTTTGGGAGTAGCGTAATGCTATTTGACATACGCCGCGGGGCTACGTAGAATCCAAGGTTAAGATGAAAACTTGATATAGCAGTTAAGCTCTTTGCAGAAAATAAAGTAGTGCAAAACGCGCTTTAAGAAAATAAAATTGGCGAAGCAGTTGGAGACCCATATAATAGCGTAAAAGTGTTTTTGCAAAATTAGTAGCTCAGTAAGTAATGCTGCGCTATCCATTGATGTATGAGATTTCCTGTCTTGCGGCTTATCGCAAATGGAAGTGAGAGCCTCATATATCGGACATGGATGTAATACCAGCAATGGACTGCAGGAGTTTGTTAAAGTTTCCCGGAGTTCAATAAAAGCAGCTCAAGAAGATTCAGCCCGGCTGGTTATCTAAATGGATGGCAGGCCGGGTTTTTTTGTGATGATAATTTATAACAGTTGATGGATGTCAAATAGGAGATAAACTGAAAATGGGATTAGTCGGATTGGCATTTTTGGGTGTAGTTCTTGGAGCGGCGGGAACCGAGTTTCTCCGCGCAAAGAGGCCTGACATTATTGAGAAAATCGAAGATGCCGCGAGGCGCTTTGTGGATTCAGTGTGTCCATCAGAATCTAATGACGAAAAAACACAGCAAAAGTAAAGAACAAGTTTGTTTTGCCAGAAAGAAAAAAGGAAGGAAATGTTATGGTTAAGAGCCTGGGAATCCTGATAGGAGGAATATTTATCGGTGCTGTCAGTGCAGAAATTATTCGCAAACAGTGCCCGAAGGCTATGAATAATGTATATGCCAAGACCTGTGAGATAACATCAGGGGTAAAGGAAGCTTTCAAAAAGGGATATTCCAATGCCATGCAGTCCCAGCAGGCCGCGGAACCAAGCGTCTGACATTATTGAATACTGTGCAACACTCCCGGAACCAAAAGAGAAGGGAAGGCACAGAATATGAATAAAACCTGAATGAAGGAGATTGAAATATGGCTACTCCACAGAAAGGCGAGCCTTCAAAAATCATTGGTTCTGTATCCAAATTTGCTGGTACTTTGGTTGGAACCGCAGTGATTACCGGTAAGCGAATCATTGGCTCGGCAAAGCCGGCCCAAAAAAAGAGGAAAGCGGTTCGCAAGGCAGAGACAAAAGTACCCAAAACAAAGAAGAAAAAAAAAGTGGTGAAACGAAAACCGACAGGGTCATCCGGTAAGGGAGGGGCATCCAAAAAGAAACTCACACAATCTCCAGCTAAAAAGAAAGAAGTCTCAACGCCCAGGAAAAAGACGACTCACTGCAAAACAAATAAGACTGCCAAGAATGAAGTGTCAAGCCATTCTCAGGATGGTCTGATATCTGAAACAGGTGCAGGGGCGAATTCGCCGACTGGAAAACAAGAACCTCAGCTAAGAAATTGATCATGCGGAACAGTATATGGGAGCCTGAAAAAGGCGATTAATATGGATATCAAGGTGCAAATTCTCAAGGTGGTTTAACAAGGAGCGCAAGACAATGATGTCCGACAATAACGATAAAGGGTCTTCAGGTATAGTTTGTGTTGTATCCAGGCAAGCAGGTACTGTTGCTGGAACATCAGTAGCCATCAGCAAGAGAGTTGCCGGCTGCGGCGTTAAGACTGTGGCAACAGCGAAGGATTGGCTTAAGCGGCCTTTAAAAATTCTTATGCCCGCAAGAGATAAAAAGAGCAAGACCACACCTGAAGCATCTGCCCTCGAATCAATGGACGAGAAGGAAATAGGGCGTAGAAAGGCGGCCAAGACTCTAATCGCAGCGCTGGAATCAGATCTTGCCGCAGCCCAGCGTGAGTTGAAAAAAGCTCAGAGTAATGCAGAGAAAACACATTCTAAACTCACATCGAAGCTTGGTGATCTAGAAACAGAGAAAGAATCGTTGATCTCTGATCTGGGACAGGCGAGAAACCAAGCCAATGAGGCAGCTGTTCGCCAAGCTGAGCTGAAGACGCGGGTAGCTGCATTGGAATCCGACCTTACTGCTGCCCAACGTCAGTTAGAAATACCTCACAAAAAAGAAGAGGAAGACGCAAAGTCTCAGTCGCCATCCGACATCAGCAGGGTTCAACCAGAAGAAGAAACTGTGTTATCAGACCGGGCCAAAGAGAAGGTCGAGTCTGCGATGGCGCGGACTGCTGCCCGATCAGAAGAGGAACTCAATGTAAAAGCGGCTGTTTTCCCTAACGCAACCGATAAGATAATCTTCACGAGGGCCCTTTCTGATATTGCCAGCCAGGATGCCACCGTGCGAGCAGATGCTGCCAAAACTATGGCGAGCGTTCGCCATGAATTGTCAGTCAAAGCCCTTGTTACTCAGATGGCTTGCGAGTCATCGGCACAGGTACGGCAAGAGTGTATCAAAGCCTTGGGAACACTTGAGATGAAAGAAGCACTACCTGCTGTTGAACGTGCCTTGGAAGACGAGGCAGGTTCGGTCCGGCTGGCTGCTGTGTGGGGCTTATATCATTTAGCCGGGACAGAAAGTGTGCCGGCGCTTATACGTATGTTTACCGATAAAAACAAAGAGGTTCGGCGTAGAGCCGCCACTTGTATTGGTTGGCTGGGTCAAGAGGAACTTGCCGTAGAGTTGTTACCCCTCTTGGATGATAACAGTGTTTCGGTCCGTCGGGCAGCCGTGGAGGCAATGGGCAACCTGCGTAGTCGGCAAGTGGTTTCGTCTCTAATTGAACAGTTGAATGATCCTGTCGAGTCGATCAGAAAGGTGGTTTTCAGTGCCTTAGAAACAATCACTGGTAAGAAGATGAGTAAGTCTTTTCCAAAAGATGAGAAGGGATTTGAGCGTCTGATTGCGCGATGGCAGGAATGGCGGAAGGAGGAGCTTTTAGGATGATTAGGCTGTGCAATAATCTGCGTCGGCCCATGTTTTCGATTAAATGTTGCGGGTATGGTTTTGTGGGTCCTAAACCAATCCCGAAAAGATTGGGATTAAGGGTTGTAGAAGGCGTGCTTTTCGGTCTTGACTTATGGTCCTTGATGGAGAGTGCTGCTAATTGAGACCCTCGCTGACAATAAATTAAGGAGATCATCTGATGCCAAAAAGTCGGAAACAAAAGACAAGTGTAAAGAAAAAAAAGAAGCCAAGCCCGAAAAAAAAGAAGGCTATCGCAAGGAAGAAAAGAACCAATAAGCCTCTTTTAGAATCGACCTCAGACCAGGCAGCACCCAACACAGTTGCGGTAAACAGCACCATAGAGGACTTTACTGATGCTTCTGAAGAGAGAGCCAGTATCATCTCCATTGCCAAGGGTCTTGAAGGACAAGTCGAGACAGCATTTAAGCTAAAAGAGGTTCTGGAAGCTGAACTTGATACAACTCAGAATAGACTTGCAGAAGAGTTGGATGCTCGTGCTCAGTTAGAGGTACAGGTCAAATCACTCGAAGCACGTGCTGCTTTGACCAAGCAATTACGCGAAGACCTCTCCTTTGCCGAAGAAGAACGGAACAAGTTTGCCAACCTGCTCGCCCAGATTCAGCCACAACTTGAGGAGGTGACTGCCGAGCGGGATTCGCTTGCTGAGCAGATGGCTTCTACCGAGACGAATGTTAAGAAACTCGAAGGCAAGAAAACGGCTCTTGAGGCCCAGGTGATGAATCTCAAGGACAAGATCACTGATGCTGGCCGCTTACGCAAGGAACTTGCGGAAATAACCGAGGCCCATCGGGGCTCGCGTGAGCAGGTGCATGACCTGACGAGGCGTCTGGAAACCTCGGAGGCATCGAAGGATGCCCTTGAAAGGGAATTGGCTGGAACCCATCAAAACGCGCGAACTCTGCGAGAGGAAACGGAAGAGCTTCGAGAGAAAGTTACTGGTGCCGACAATCTAATAGCCGATTTGCGTATTCAGCTCGAAGGCCAGCAGGCCGCCAATCGAGAACTCATGGAGACCAATACACGCCTTGAAAACGAAATTAAGATGGTGAATATTAAATATGAGGCTGCCAAGAATGAAGTCGATACATTTAAGAATGCCCTGCGCGACATACGTAGTGAGATGACCCGAACCAGCGGGCGTGTCCGCCAGAGGCATTTTAAACCAAGTGATACAGGTAGTACGAGCCGAAAGGCAAAGACTAAAACCTCACGAAAACGGTCGCAGCCTTCGTCCACTAAGGCCTAATTGGTGGCTATAACGAAATTAACTGAAGAATGCCAGTTCAGGCATACGTGTATGCTACAAAGCAATTGCGTTTTATTCATACAACATTTTCTTTTTTTGCCAACGTTCGTTACCCTCCGCGCAAAACGTATGATGAGTCGCTTTGCTTTTTGCAGATTTGCTTTGTTAGTTTTTGCAGTGTTTTTATTCGCGATAACGTACAATATTGTGTACACAAGATTATTGGCGCTACCGAAATACGTGATCTTGCGCAAAATGGGGTGCCAAAGAATTTCATTCTTGCCGAGGCCACTTCGAGCGGAAATAACAGAGGATCCCCTTTCTCTTAGAGGATCGGTGTGAAAGAGGGGCGGTTGTCAAAGCGGCAATAGGATGCGTGTCTTGTTTGCCATGTCTGGATATACTCCGACCGGCCTTTTCTCTGTTTGGTTGACCAAGCGGTTCTTTTCCAGCCAGTGGGAAATGCTGAGGTTCTCTCCATACACAGATATTGGAAGCTATCTGTTCATCCATAGCAATATTGCTGCCTTCGCACTCAATTACATAGGACGGGTATCTCTGGTGCAATGTAGCAATTACCCCCGGTCTTATACATAGGCTGTCTATTTTATGAAGCTGCTGGTCACTTTTGCAATTGATATAGGCAACTCGTGCGGATTGGCCCACCTCTAATTCGACTAACGGCACAACAGAGCTCTGAGCTGTCCGGCAGGATTCTTTGCAACATTGGCCTTGGGGGATCGGCGAACCGTGCGGACAAGCCTTTGGATGGCCAAGTAAAATACAGATACTATCGACCAGTTCGGGCGTGACCGTATGCTCGAATTCACAGGCGCCTGATTCGAAATCACCACCAAGGACATCGTAAAGTAATCTTTCGGCAAGTCTGTGGGCACGGATTAGCTGCCGGGCATAACCAGTGCCTTTTTCTGTAAGAGCGATTATATTACTGTCTTGGCTAAGTTGGACCATGTCATCGGATGATAGCTCATCGATTATGGCGGTATCATAGTTCTCATTCATAGTGCTCTTTAGAGCCACCATTGAATCCGTGCCATCTTCCTTCATATAATACAACCGCTCAATGTGCTCATCTTTTTCTCTCTTGCGATTCATGGTATCCTTTCACCATCCGAACAATATAATCAATCCCCAGTTCAAACACCCTGCGACCAAAAGGGCTGTGCAGTTTATAGCAATTACTACCGGAACAGCTCGTTTCCAACTAAGTACCTTAATCATCGCCATAATATTAGCAAAGCATGGAACAAACATCATCGTAAGTGTTACGGCAACTATACTTTGGACATAACTAAGCTGGTCTCTTTGTATAAGTTTTATCAGCATACCAGACGCTGCCTCGTGTTTGGCCATGCACAGGATAAGCACATCCACCATTTTTAAGGGAAAACCCAAAAACCCTATTACAACAGGCCTGAGCAAATGTTTTAGGGCATCAAGCACTCCGATTTTATCCATCGCAAATAAAATAATCGCCGCGGATATAAAAATTGGTAAAGCTTCTTTAAGAAACCACCAAAGTTTATAGTAGGTCTTTTTCAATACTGCTTTAGGATTTGGAAGGCGTATATCAGGCAACATATATATAAAATCACTTTTCTTTTCCTCTTTTAGAATTTTATTCAATATCATTCCCACACTAACCCATACAAACACCAGCACAGAAAAAGCTATTGTAAAGGCCTTTATACCCATTCGGCCAAGTATGCTCATATTCAATGCCATCTGAGCTGCGCAAGGGATGCCGAAGGCAATTAAATATATGGATATGAATCTATCTTTTTTCGAGGGCAGGCTTTTTGTGGTAAGTGTTGCCATAGTCTTACAGCCAAATGCTAAAGTGATAGGTAAAATGGCACTGCCGCTCAAACCAATTTTCCCAAAAACCCGTTTTGTCAAAACACACAAGTTTGGGATGTAGCCAATGTCTTCAAGGACATTGAAAGCGAGGAAAAAAACAGTAAGTATTGGCAGGATTGTCAAAAACGCATTAGCTAAACCTAGTGACAGGACACCATAATCGCCTATCAGAAATTCATTCAGCCATCCGATTGTTACAAGGTTATCGATTCTGCTTTCGACAGGAACCCATAAGGTTTGGTCCATCCATCCTGCGATTGAATTGGCGACATTAACAACAAGCAGATACATCACAAGAATAACCATAAGCAGGATGGGAATACCAAATACCGGATGGCGGCTCAACCGACCAAAAGCTTCTGAGAACTGCCCCGGCGTAATCTTTTGCTTTTTTGTTGTATTTTCAATAATATCATCAGCCCATCGGCTGCGCTTGTTGTTCAGGGCATGACCGAAATGTCCGTTAAATTGCTGTCTGACTGCCTTTACCTGTTCGGTCAACTGAGCAACTTTTTCTTCGCCGTATTCTTTAGTTAGGTAATCCGCGAGGAACGGATCACTTAGCATAAGAAGAATCGCTGTCTTTCGCTTAAAGCGTATTTTCTCCGGCAGCAAAGATTCAATTACCGATATGTTGTCATCTATGATTTCGCCGTACTGCAAATTACATTTACCCCTGCGTGCCCTGGTTATGGCGGTCTTGAGGTCTGGTGTACCTAAGCCGTTTACGGCTATTGATTCGATGACAGGAACGCCCAAAAGCCGTGACAGACCAACCGAGTCTATCCATATGCCTTTTTTGGCGGTCTCATCTATAGCATTGAGCGATATTACCATAGGTATTCCCAGTTCCAGCAGATCAGCTGTAAGAGTTAATGATTGTTTCAACTGGTTGGCATCAATGCACTGGATGATAATATCCGGTGCTTCTTCGAATATCATATTGCGGACTATGAGTTCCTCTTCGGAGTGGATATAAAGGCAGTGAAGACCAAGGGTGTCAATGACTTCATAAGCCTGGCCGTCAATCCGGCATCTGGTTTTTTTCATCTCTACAGTTGTAAGCGGATAGTTGGCAACCAATGTATACTTACCTGTCAGATTATTGAATACCTGACTTTTGCCTGTATTCGGCAGACCCACAATAGCAATTTTCTTAACCGGCGCTGAACTGCTCGAACCATTTATTTTTGCTTTATCCTTTATGCTCATCGTAGCTGCTTCATTCATATTTGTTCTGCTCATCAAGGTCATCTGCACTGCCTCAAGGCTGTTTCTCCTGCTTACCGGCTTTTTTCTGCAGTTTCCTAATATGCTTGCCCCGTTTGACGACCTTTACCACGGTCACGACCTCTGCGACCTTTGCCAGTCCCAACAAAATAAGCGATCCAAGGGCCATACACGCATCACCTAATTTGCTGATTTAGACCATTATTCTTTTCGAATATTGAACTGGTCATTAGTTGATCTGAGCGGTTATTTTCATCCACCCCATACTAATCCCACAATTCCTGCACCAAGTAGAACCCAGATTGGATTTACTTTGTACTTAAACAAACAAATAATACTTGCTGCAGCAATTAGAACCGTCTTAAGGTCAACCAAAGAGCTTCTGCCGATACTTACACCGGCAGCAAAAACCATCCCGATAACCGCAACACGCGCGCCACAAAGAAAGTTGGCTAATATTTTGTTCTCGCGGAACTTTTTTATTGCTGCTGTAGCAAGACAGATCATCACAAATGACGGCAAAATCACACTTGAAGTAGCAACTATTGCGCCCAAAATGCCACAGGCTTTATACCCTATAAATGTTGCAGAAATTATGACCGGCCCAGGTGTGACCTGACCCAGGGTGACTGCATCAATAAATTCTACCTTTGTGAGCCAGCCATAATTATTGACTACCTCATTTTCCACCATCGGAATTATGACGATACCACCGCCAAAGGTTAAGGTGCCAATCTTTAGAAATACCCAGGACAGTTTAAATAACGTATTTATCATTTTGGCTATAGTTTTTTCGGCTCATCGTGATAGATAACAATGCCTACTAATCCACAAAGTCCAACTATTACAACAATATCCAGCTTAAAGATTAACGCTGAAGCAAAAGCCCAGATCAAAATACACAGTTCACGATAATCTTTCATCTCCGTTTTGCTGAGTTTCAATCCTACGGATACTATCAACCCGGTAACTGCAGCACCTAAACATTTGAAAACCTCTGCTACTTTCGGCGTTATGCGGTACTTGTCGTAAAGCATAGCAAGGGCGACCATTAGAACAAATGACGGCAGGATGAAGACAACCGTTGAAATCAATGCACCACGCCATTTCTTCAACTTGTAGCCGGTATAAGTTACAATATCCATCGTTACCGGTCCCGGCAAAACATCACCCAACACGGCACCTTCAAGAAAGTCCTTATTGGTCAGAATCTGTTTTTCACGTACTAATTCATCCTCCAACAAGGTAAACACCGCCATTGGTCCGCCAAAACCAAAGCACCCGATTTTGAAAAACATAAACCAGTCTTTGAATTTTCCGATAATACTGGCTTGTTTTTCTTTACTTTCATGCGATTTCAGATATTCTTTTTTATAAAGGACAGCCAATGATTTCTTTAATTCCTTAGCTTTTCCTTTATCGCCGGCCTTGCGGTATAATTCCCATGCTTGCTGCCAAAGACCGGCTGCGCGTTTCATGCTTTCTATATCCACAGGGTTGCCAGAACGGGCGAAAGCATGTAAGCCTTGAAGATATAATCGCTCAGCTCGCTCTTTTAGTTTTTCTTTTTCCATATCGACTTTATTCGGTGAACTTATTGGTAAACTCTAAGCCTCATTTTTGGGGCACCGTTACGCCTTCCATCTCACCTTCGCCAATCATCACAAACTTTTTTACTTTCTCGCCGTTTCTGATAATTTTCACAGCTACATTAGATTCGGGTTTTGCGCGAGAAACAATATACTGGAATTTCTTAACGTCTTTGACCTTGCGGCCATTGAAACGTATAATTTTATCACCAATCTGCAAGCCGGCCTTTTCCGCATTACCGCCGACATACACAGATTGAATTATCACGCTCCCCTTGCCTTGAGAAGCACCTACTTCCAGAGACAATTCTTTAATCAGAATCCTTCTTACGGGTACACTTTCGGAGGTCGAAGTTTTCCCCCAGTTTGGACTGTAGAGCGGGCACTCACGGACATTACATCTTCCCTGAGAATCAAGAAAGCCGGGACAATAAGGGCACTGAGTTAAAGCTATAGTTTGGAATTGACCTCCTTGTAGAAATGATTGCCCGGTGGTCAAATAAACAGGCTCCTGCGCCGAGGATGTTACTACCGCATAGACAATGCTCCCAAACAAAAGGATTATTATTATCCAAAACCAGTTCCTGGTTTTTTTGACAAAACAACCCGTCTGGATTGTTTTGTTACCAGCGTTCACAGCAGCTTTTTTTTGTGTATGGTACATATACTGACTTACTTTCTTTTGGGATTCTATGGTTGATAATCGGTTTTTTGCATAGGTTCATCAGTAACAGGCAAGGCAAGCAGCTGTACGGACACCTCCGAAATATCCTTCCTTTTCCTGTACAGAATATTTTTGATTTTCCCAACAGTTTCCAAACCCTTGCTCAAAACGCTGTTGGGAGGAAGGAATATCTCCATATCAACTAAAAGGCTTCGACCGACAAGTCTGGCCCTTATGTCTCCAATGTGCCCGGTGCACACAATATCTTCTACCAGGTTTCGTATATGCCGTTCCTCGGAATGCAGTGAAGCATCCATGAGGCCTCTGACGGCTTTCTTTACACCGTCAAGGGTTACTTTGATAATGATGATACAAATGACAATCGCCGCTATATGGTCAAGCTGAGAAAAACCAAGATTGCTGCCCACAACGGCAACTATTACCGCCACTGATGTTCCGATATCGGCCAGATTTATCCGTGCGTTGGCTAAAATAGCAGAACTGCCGAGTTTTTCGCCCACGCATCGGCCATAGCCAAAGGCTATATAATTAACAAGAATTGATATGACTGCTGCAACAATCGCTATCAGTCCCGGCGGCTTCTCCGGCCCGACCATTACCATTTCGCTGAAAGACATAAAAATATAAACTATCGCTGCTATCATAAGCAGCATGTTCACGATCCCTGATGCCAGAAACTCCACCTTGCCGTAACCGTAAGGAAATTTTTCATCAGCTCTCCTTGATGCCATTTTCAAACTTACAAGTACAACTATTGTTATGATAAAATTTGCTAAAGATTCAAATGAATCAGTAAGAAGCGATTTGCTGTGACTGATAAGGGCAAACCAGCCCTTCAACAGAAATAAGCTGAAGTTTATGCCTAAAACTACCCACTCGACTCTTTTGCTGCAATTTACACAACGCTGCGCAATCATTTTTCAGTCACAAATGACATTAACATTTCCCAGATGTTCGAGCCTATTGGCAAGGCCATAGCGAATCTGGGCCGATATTGTGTTTACTTCCGCGATGGTCTTGTCCCTCGGCAGAGAAACATATAGATCAACCCATACGCTCCTGCCTATCTGCCTTGTTTTTATATCTTTTACTTCTTTGATCTCAGTCATATCAGATAAGAGCTGCCTTATCAAAGAAACGTCATTTTCTTGAATTGCCCGGTCTATCAGTCCTGAGCCACCTTGATAAAGAAGTTCGATGCTGAGGAAAAGCAGATGTCCAGCTTCGAATACCGCAACAATCACGTCGAGAAAGTGGTAACCAAGTGCGCCTCCGACGACAGCCACAACCACCGCAAGTGAAGAAATCACATCCGCACGATGATGTTTGGCATGGGCCAAAAGGGCGGGGCTGTTCATATGTTTATATGAACAGATGTTAAATCGGTAGATTATCTCGTTAGCGGCAACAGAAATAACCGCTGCTGCCAAAACCGCCCAATGTGGAGGAGCATGTTCGGCTGTGAAGATAATCCTGATACAATCACCCAGCAGGAAAACCGTTGCTCCCAGAATAAGGATGCTCGTGAAAACACAGACGATATATTCAACATTGCCGTAGCCATACGGATGCTCTTTATCAGCAGGTCTTGTTGCTATTTTCAAGCCGATGAGCACGGCAACGCCGGAAACCACGTCATGGAGTGAATAAAGGGCGCTGGCTGTTAAGGCCCGGCTTCCTGTAAGTATTCCAATAACACCTTTGAAAAGTGCTAAGAAAGCGCTATCCCATATACCGATCCATGAGAGTCTTGCCGCGCATTTGATACATTTTTGTTCTTGGGGCATACGTGGTACCTGCGTTCAACGTAGAATTCGAAAAAAACATCCTCTCCGCCCTGGCAACCCAGCCCCCCTGGGTTACACCATGCGGCCGTTTGCTTTTCGAGACTCGGTCAAAGTAACAAAGTTTTTTAGGCTGTAGCGGTTTTGGCCTGTGCGCCTTCGTATCCTTCAGCAAATGCCCGCTTGGCTTCGGAAGCTACTTTTGACGTCTTTTTCGCGATATTGGAAGCCTTTTTCTTGACAGAGCTCAACGCTTTCGAATTTTTCTTCACAAGTTTATATGCGACATAACCTACAAAAACACCCGCCACGACAATGCCGCCGCCGATTAATAATCCTTCCTTCATTTGTTACACTCCTTTCACGATTTTTAGTCTATTGCTAATGTTTCCCACAACAACCTCGTTATCTGTCTACCCCAGTAGTTGCCAGAAATGCTTGGGCATTTGCTGGGCCATTTTCAATGCTCCGCTGGCCCCAGCAAAAACGGGCTCTTCCACACAAGTTACCGTGCCTCCACCCAGTTCCTGCATGCCTTGGCGCATAAGAGTTGCCAAACCAGCCATTTGGCTTCCGCCGCCGGCTAATATTACATTGGAACGAATGGCTTCCTGAAACTCCGGGTCGTACGTGGCAATCAACTTCGCAATTGAGTCAATCATACCAGGCACAACACTTCTGCAAGCTCTCCGCAGCTCATCGGTGACATCAAAGTCCTTCGGCCGGCCTTCCACAGGAAAACGCGCTGCCACCCGGTCGGCGTGGTCTGAAACAAAACCGTACTGTTCTTTCAGTCTTCTGACCATATTGACATTGAATTGTGCCTTGGGGTATTTCTTGCGAATCAGACTCGATAGCTTTTCGTCTACAAAATCGCCGGCCTTGTCCAAAGTAATCTGGTCTTGTTCCTGGGGAAGTGTTCCATGCAACCGGCACAAATCCACAGTTCCTGCGCCAATGTCAACGACCAGAGCCCGGTCGAGAATACCCAGCCCATAAGCCACAGCAAAAGGTTCCGAGACGATCATAACCGCATCGAGTATCCCTCGAGCCGCATCAATAAGTATACGCTTGCTGGCGATACTGGCGCGAGCCGGTGCGCCTATTACGCCACAGACCGGCTGGCCAGGCTTTGGCCGGGTACGCTCCAAAAGGTGACGAGCCAACTGTTGCGCAGCCACGAGATTCTTGTTCACGTCTCTTCCATTGCCGTTTCGTATTACCCCATGAGCCAATGGTCGGATCAGTTCTACAGAGAGACGGTGTTTGAGCGCCAATTCTCCAAAAAGCGGCTTAGCGCCCAATAACTCCTCCGAGATGTTATCTTTTGGATATCCAACATAGGTCGGAACCACCTCGCGAACACCGTTACTGGCGGCTATAGATGCCCGTGAAGTGCCCAAGTCGATACCTACAAAAAGGGCTCCGTCTGCTGATGAAAAACCAAAAGAACTTCGGGTGATTGAAAGTTGTTTGCCGACTTGCTTTTTGGCCTTTGTTCCGGCTTGTCTTTTTACGTTTTTTTTAGTCATCTTTTTCGTCCTTTCTTTGTAACATTGCTAATACTGCACAATGATTATTATGAATCTTCCCTGGCAGCACTATCAAGCTTCGGCTTTTGTAGTACAATATTCTGCCGAAAAACGTTTTCCAACACGGCTTTTTCATCATCAGGAAGTGATGCGGCCGCTTTAACCGAATCCGTTGCCTTCAACATGCCTGATTCACCAATAGATCCGCGGGCACTCAATTCGTCAATTTGTGTTCGCAGTCGTTCACCGGCAACTTTTATTGCGTCGGTCTGCTGCCTGAAATATTCCCCTTCCTTTTTACGCCTGGTGATTTCGTCCTGGAGCTGTGCCCCTACAGTCGTTAATTCGTCACTCTGTTGCTTTAAGCGCTGCTCAAGCTTATCACGCTGCTGCTCTAACTCGTCTTTCGCCCGCTCACTTTCGCTGATTTGCTCCCGGAGTTGTTCGTTTGCTGCCGACAGCTCGGCTGTCTGTTGCTTGAGCTTCTGCCCAACCTGCTCGTGTTCCGTGACCTGGCTATGCAGTCTTGAATTGGCTGCTTCTAACACCTCGGTCCGCTGCTTGATGAGTTCCTCCATGTGGCAACGGTATCGTCTTAATTCATCCTCCGTACGTTCCTGCTCTGTGATATCTGCAGCAAAACCGACAAGTCCCATGGCCCTGCCCGCATCGTCGTTGAATACGACCATTAACATTTCCGTGAAAAATGGTGTTCCATCTCCTCGGACGTGGCCCAATCGCCCGGCTAATTGGCCTTTCTGTTCGGTCTCCTCGATGAAAGGAATTACATCACTTGCCATCTGCTCTTCAGTATGGAATGCACTAATCTGTTTGCCAATCAGCTCATCCGTGGTCTTGTACCCATGCATCACGGCCCAGGCCGCATTGACGAACTGAATGACTCTGTTGAGGTCGAAAACAACAATTCCCTCCCTCCCCCGTTCAGCGATCGCTATAAGATGCCGCAACGTCCGCCCGACCTGTTTATGGATAGCAATTATATCCTGCATGTGTTCCTCGATTTCGCAAAAGAAGCCGTAATTTTAATATTTGCCAAACACTGGCTTGGAAAACAGGGTTCATAACGAGATTGCCCATAATGAGTTTTGTTACACAACATTATCAATAAGTTCCGGTTTTTGAATCGCAACATTCTGCCTGAAAATGTTTGTCAGTATTACTCTTTCCTCTTCATTCAGCAGGCTCACGTTTTCGACTGAAGCCATTGCTGCCGAGACAAGTGCTTCATACTCAAGACCACGGCCGCTTAATTCCACAATTCTCTTTTGAATAGCTTCTATGGTGTCGGCCATAAGCCGCAGACGTTCTTCAAACTCAGCCAGAGTGATTCTTTGCCCTGCGCCCTGTGAGCGTGCAAGCTCCTCAATGACAATCGTTCGAATCTTTTTCCTCGAGGACAGAGGTCGCAGTTTTCCCATCAATCTTCTCATGGCTTTTCCGACTGAGCTAAAGGCGCTAAAACCACCTCCGACGAATTTTCCCAAGCCACAAGCGAAATTACGACAACCGTCAATTAAACTCATGTCAACTCCTATAGTCTAATTAAAGATTCAAAAGTAAACCGCGGCAAGTCTCGCGCAGCCTCAATGGGCCTGATTGCGTTTCCACTCTTCCGGTCAACTCTTCTGCTGTGCTGTTGAGCTCACTTTTTATTATCTCTCTTTTATGTACCAGAGCCTTTTTCAGCCGTCTTACCAGCGAAAACACTTTTGTTATCTCGGCCAAAGTGGCGATATTGCATATCTTCTCGATTTCTTCGGTTATTATCGTGTTAACATCTCCGATTTCATGCAGTTCTTTTGCGCACGGTGAATCCGGGCTCAGAGCCTCTATTTCCTTATGGGCTGCTTCGGTCAGGAAAGATACCATCTTTCGTCTTATTGGGTTCATAAACTTAGCCCTTTATTTGTCATCCCTACGCTCTATCCTTCAAAACATCTACAACGTCTAAACTATTCGCCGGGTTCAGCTTCGAATCCAAGCGGTTATAGATTTTTACCGCCTCTGCCCCTGACGGGGGGGGGTAGTTGCCTGCATATTTTGTCGCGGCCTACCCCATTCTTCGAGCAACTCCACTCGTTTCTCAAGGCGTCGCAACTCGTAAGCCCGCTGTTGCTTCTGATCGCAGAAGTACATAAAAATGACAACAAACACTACTACTGCAACGGCAATGATAAGCACTGTGTTATCACGACCTTTGGATGTATGTACGTTTGTATCACTCACCTTTACCATTCTTTCCGCTTATTTTATTCTGTCGATCACAACTTACTCAATGATTAATTCATTTTTGCGGCGGTTTTCAACCACTCATTCAAATCGTTTTCCAGATTCTGACTCGGCCCGAGGTGATTATAGAATTTTTCCACCACCTTTTCCCGTTGTGTTATTCAGTTGTCTGTTCTGCTGTGGCGGGCCCCATTCCTCCCAGACGTTCGTCTGTGCCTCAAGGCGCTTCATCTCAAGTGCATTCTTCTGCTGCCGGTCCCAAAAGAACATGAAAATAACGGCAAGCACAACAATTGTAACAGCAATGATAATTGCATTCTTGTTACTACCGATGAATTCATTCACATTTGTCTCAGTCATCATTATAATCCTTTCTGCCTACGTTGTTTTTTCAGCCACTGGTTTCCTTGCCGCGTGATTCATTTTTTTGGCGGTCTTATGGGCATCGTACATTGCCCAGACGGCTACAAGGGCAGTTGCAGGCCATACAATCATTCCCAGCGCAACACCCACCGCCAATATCAGCACCCCCTTGGCTGTCTGCCCCAGGTACATATGGCCGGTCCCTAACAACAACAAATTCAACAAACAGGCAAGTGTCGGGTCTTTACGCATTTTTTACCCCCTTTCATTGTTCAAGTTCTTCATCCTCGTCAGACGAAACCACTGGTGGATATTTCAACTCTTCTATTTCTCTTTGCAGCCGACGAATCTTATCTTTTAGTTTTGACTGCTTGATTAAACCTAAAACTGAGGAAATAATTACTCCCGCCAACAGTGAAATCAGTATGATGATAATCACGGGAACCTGTTGGGCCTCCCAACTGAGGAATTGCACAGAAACCGGATTGGGATTTTGAACGGTCATCAGAACCAGCACCAATGCTACTAACAGTATAATAATCAGTTGGCGAGGCATAACAGTCTCCTTTTTACCAGTGATAGATCACGGTTATATATATGCTCGATATGAGCAGAAAAATCAGCATTATTGGTAAGCCCAATGAAGCATATTCCTTAAATGTCAGCTTTGTAAGACCCTGACCATCTTTATCAGAATCATAGAAGTTTGACGAGTTGCCGACCGCCTCTTCAGCTTCAACCGGACCAACCGCAGATTCATTTCGTTCTTTTATGAATCTATCAATCATAGTTGCAGTAACACTGCCGGCTGTAGCTCCCACAAGAGTTCCGCTTGAGCCGGCACAGACACCCAATGAAAGCGACCACCAGTAAAGACTATGCGGTGCGGCACTTTTAAAGGAAAGCACTATCGGCAGAAACAGAGCGGCAGTCGGCCCGGCGTTGAGAAAGCAGGTAACAAACGCCCCAGCCCACATCAGCAGCAAACACAGGATAAGCGTATTGCCGAAAGAAAGACTCACGATGGCCCCTGATATATAGCCGAGGGCGCCGGAGGCCTCAGCCGCTCCTACAAGAACAAAAAGACCCGAGAAAAACAATATATCCCTGATACTAACTTTCTGCAAAAGGGTGAACGGCTCACAGCCTCCAAAGGCAAGAGCAATAATTCCGCCAACCAGAGCAATAATCGCCGGTGACCAGTTCATAATATCAGAGAGCAGAAATCCGGCGATAACTGTCGCAAGGATAATCAGCCCTCGCTTTAATGCGTCCCTGTTTTTTATCGCTCTGGGCAGGCTCTGTTTTATCGTATAAAGAAGTGAATCATTATCGCCGGCTCCATCGGAGCTATCAGCTAATTCAGGAAAATCTTCATCGAGCGGTTCGAAATTCGGATATCCATCTGCTGTTAACGTATGCAAAGGGGCAGCGGTCTTAAAGATGGAAGGTCGGGCAATCCGCAAATACACCAAAAGAACAAACAGTTCCAGCAGACAAACCGGCAGCATATAAGAGGTGAACTGATAGAAAGGCAGACCAGTCTCAGTGCCGATGAGCATATTAGGGAAATCGCCGACCATAGTCGAAGCCCCGCCGAGATTAGAGGCCACAATCATACTGATCAAAAAAGGCTTGGGGTTACAATCCAGATATTTGGACAAACTCAAAATCATCGGTGCCATCAGCATGATGGTAGTGAGATTGTTGACGACCAGAGAACAAGCATAAGTAACCAGGCAGAAAAGCCACATTATCCGCCACGAATTACCACTGGTAGCGAGGGTTATCTTTTGGGCTAAGTACTCCAGAGCTCCGGCCTCATCCAAAACACCGGTAACCAGCTGCATTCCCACTATAAACAGAAGGACATCGAGCTTACCAAGCAGCGCAGACGCCATTTGGTCCTGCTCATAAAAACCCAGATGATGACCAGTTATGGCAACTACTATCGCACCGAGCACAAACAGAACAACGCGGTCAAAGACATTTTTGTACACAAAATAATACATCACCGAAAAAATCAGCACCACCAGCACAATTTCCCCCATGGAGCTGCTTCCGGACGGGACATATATGGGTTTACTCCAGTCGAGGGTAAGAGTTTTCAGCCTTCCCTTTCTGAGAACTCGGAGCTTGGTTTTGTTCGTTTGACACAGCCCCAGGGCTATTTTATCAAAAGATGACTTGTTTGTTATTTTTTTCCCATCGATGTCCATGATGACATCACCACGTTTCAAACCGGCGTGCTCAACAGGTGAATTGTTCTGGATATGATTAATTACTTCCCCTCGTCCTTCCGGCACAGAAAGCCCGGTTGCAATCACCGGATTGACCGGCAGCATCTCCGCTCCCAACCAACTGCATATCGGCTCAGATGCCCCGTCAGTCCATTGAGGAATCGGTAAGCGCGACAGGAAAATTTTGCCCTGGTTAACTCCAACAGCATAACTAAAAGTAGTGGGGCTGCCCTCCGGCCGAACAAAAGGTAGAGCAAATCCGAGGACTTCTCCTTCAAGATTAACCAATGGGCCGCCTGCGTTTTCCGCTGTCAGTGACACATCAGTTTGAATCAAATCACGGTATTTGACTTTTTTGATTATCAAAGATTGGTAAGGGTCGGTAATTCTGCCGGTTTTCGCCGTCAATTCCCAACTGTCAGGAGTCCTTCTGCTGCCTAAAACAAAAACAGTATCACCCCTTTTGACGCGCTTGAAATTTGCTAATCGGGCAGCTTCAAATATCCGGGCCTGTTCATTGTTGGCCGAATCCGCTTTGAGTAAAGTCAGTTGAGTTTTCTTATCAGTTGCGATTATATCGGCCTGATATTTTCCGTCTTCACTGTCGATCATATAGAGAGACTCGATATCATCCGTTAAGGTTGCCGAAGTAAGAATGAGCCCTCGCGAATCGACAATCAGCCCACAACCTATTACGTTGATATGTGTTTCCATCCCTTTCTGCTTTACTGCCCACATACTGACCACACTCGGCGAGATTTTCGCAAGTACCGGCTCCTGGTCATATACCAGCTGCGCTTCAATGGGCCCAACTGCCGGAGATGTATACCTCTCCCACAGGGTACAGAGGACAACCACAAGAAAAAAGACCGACAAGACTGTTATCCAGGATTTGATGTGTTTAGTACGCATATTTAATGAGTTTGTACTTTTTGTCTTCCGGTATCAGCCTTGCAGACAATTGTTATGTCTTCCAAATGTTTTATCTCCCGCCGCAAGGCGTTTCTTACCTTTGTGGCAATGACATTACTTTTCTCAACGGTGGTCTTTGGGTTCACCAGAATTTGCAGGTCCGCCATGTAATGCCGCCCCATGCCCCGCGTTCGGAGGTAATCTATGTCCTTGACACCGGCAGTAGCAATTACCAGTTCTTTGATGCGCTTGATTTCATTGGAATGTAAAGGCATATCCATCAAGCCGTGGAGATTCTTACTTACTAATTCAAAAGCTATTTTTCCGACTAATATTCCAACAAATAGTGCTGCCAATGGATCCAGCGAACGAAACCCGAATTGAGCGCCCAAAACACCCAAAAAAACAGGTATTGATGAGAAAGCGTCGGAACGATTGTCCCATGCCTCAGCTTCTAACGCGGCGCTGTTTACCCGCCCGGCGGCACAGATGATCCATCGATACAGAGATTCGTTGACTGCTATCGAAATGGCTGCTGCCGCCAACGCGATAAAGTGTGGCGGAGGTTGATGAGAACTTCTTAGCAGATGACCTATCGACGAAACAGCGATAAAAGATGCTCCGATAAGCAGCACAATTCCGACAAATACGCCTCCAATGAACTCAACTTTACCGTGACCGTAAGGATGTGTCTTATCAGCAGGTTTTCTCGCAAGGCGTATCGTGATAATTGCTACAGTTGAAACCAGAACATCGGCACCGGAATGGAGGGCATCGGCAATTACCGCGAGTGACCCGCTGAGAATCCCTACGATAGCTTTGAATACACAGAGGAAAACATTCCCCGCAAGGCCGAACCACATTGCCCTGTCGGCACATTTCTTACATTTTTCGTCAACTTTTATTACCATGTTCCCCGGTCTGGCCTCAATTGCCACTATGCCCTTCCATTCCTTATCTTACAGTATGACAGGTAGCGCATCGGCCACGGTAACCATGAGGGGCTTTTGCGTTTTTTGTTATGGTCGGCGGATTAGGAAGTGTGTCGCGGATAATATGACAGTTAGTGCACTGACCACGGTAACTATGGGGAGGCTTTGCGTCTTTTGTTATGGCCGGCGGATTAGGAAGCAGGTCGCCCGCATCTGTGAGCAGTTGACCTTTGGACATGATAGCATGACAGTTAGCGCACCGACCACGCTTACGATGAGGGGCCTTCGCGTTTGCTGTTATGGCCGGCGGATTAGGAAGTATATCGCCGGCGTCTGTGGGGAGTTGGCCTCCGGTCTGCATGAAAATGTGGCAGTTTGTGCACGACCCCACGTAGCGATGCGGGCGCAGGGCACTCGGCTGAATCGGCTGCGCCGCCTCCATTTGGGCAAAGCCCAGCTTGTTCGCGTTCCGGGCAGTCATAAAAAATGTCATCTTGCTGCCCCTACGGCTGACTTCCACCTGGGCCTTCTTTGCTTCCCGTACTCGATCGCGCTGCGTAGCCTGGAAAAAGGCTTTCAGATCAGGTGTAGGAAAACCGCTGATAGACTGGACCATATCCCCGGCCAGGATGCCGGACTCGGCGGATTCGAGAGTAACCTCGTCAACCAGCACGCCGGTTTCCCCTTTCGGAATCTGATATTCAGTGGCCAGTTCCGAAGTCAGCGGAATTACCTCCAGCCCCAGCCAGTGCCCTTCGATAAACTTCTTTCCTGCGGCATTCTGCTCGCGGGGCGAGGGCAATGTTCCGGTCGGTACGGCTACGGCCTGACCGCCCGCCGTTCCCTGAGGCGCCCTGGAAAATAATGTACTAACATTCGCGAGCTCCGGCTCCAGTTCGACCGTTAGTGTTTTCTTTGTGTTATTTCTAAATAAAGTTATTTTGACTGTCTCACCAGCCATTTTGCCCGCCAAAAATGACCAGAGCATGTTTTCATCCTTAATCCTTTTATAGTCAGCCCGAAAGATCACATCACCCCTCATCAAACCGGCCTTTTCCGCTGGAGAATTACCAAGAACGCGATTCACCAATACCCCATAGTGGAGTGGCAAATCCAATTCTCTTGCCACGACATTGTTCACCGGAAAGGCGTGTATCCCCAACCAGCATCGCTGCCTCGGTGTGCTTTTAGCAGCCATCAGCTGGAGGTTCATGGCCCCAGGTGCAGAAGTCTTTGGCCTATTCATATTGGCCTTAGCTGTCTGTGTATTTGGCCTGGCTAAAGGCGATTGCACTATTTCTATTAAATCAGGGAAAGCCCTCTTCGCTTGGTTGATTGGAACAGCAAAACTGATACCGCTAAAAGCCTGGGTAGGCGAATAGATAGCGGTATTGATACCAACCACTTCAGCTTGTGGATTAACCAGGGCACCACCGCTGGAACCAGGATTAATTGAAGCATCGGTTTGAATAAGGCCGTCAAAAACCTTATTTCCCGCAGTAAGGGTCCGATTAGCATTGCTGATAATCCCCGACGAAGCACTCTGTGCCAAACCAAACGGATTGCCGATTGCCACAATCTGCTGTCCGATATATACGCTGTCAGAATCACCCAGTGGTGCAGGCGTGAAGACCCCTTGGCCGGTTGAGCTTATCTTTATAATGGCTAAATCGAGATCCGGCCTGCTGTCAAATACCTTAGCTGAATATGATTTGATTAGCTGGTCATAGCTGAGTGTAACAACAATATTCTTTGCTCCTTTAACAACATGATTGTTGGTAAGGACGTACCCAAGATGATGAACAATGATCCCTGAAGCGCTTTGTTGCTGGTCTCCGGATGTATTAATACCGACCACTGATGGTGAAACGATACCAATAGCCTGATTAAAGGACATTATTCTTGGCGTAGCACCGGTTACAGCATCAGGATTTTGTTGGCCATGCCAGGGAGGAACAAAGACGGTTAGTTGAGCTGCGGCCTTTGCGGTTTGTCCAATCTGACCGGGCACCTTAAACCCGCCTATTTGCATTGGGCCTCTGTTGGCTTGACTTTGTCGTATATCCTCGGCAAAGACAAAAGTCAGGATAACGGTGACAACAACCAAGGCTGATATCGCGACAAGCCATGGCCCTAACATTTTCCGAGCACATTTGTCTTCTTGCACTTTATTTATCTTCATCATCTTTTACACTAATTGCCTTAATTATTCATCATCAGATTGAACCGTTGTCCCTGGCGATAAATGCCCAGAGATATTCCTTTTCCAAGGCTGGCTTTGTTCATCACCTTTATGAAATCAGCAATGGTTTCGACTCGTTGGCCGTTGACTGCTTCAATCACATCGTCCGCCAAAAGTCCTGCGGCCGCGGCTTGAGTAGCGCTTTCAGCGACAATTAAACCCGTTACCCCTTTGGGAACACCGTAAGCCAAGGCTAATTCAGGCGACAGCTCCCCAAGTTCCATTCCCAACGCTTCTATTGCACCAGTTTCAACCTCACTTCCTTGCAGCACGCCGGTCAATCCCGGCGGTGGGACAAGCCCCGGGCCAAAAGGCTGCTTGACCGGCAGTGCCACTGCCTGCGCTTGAAGTATAGTCCCTGCCGGCTCTTGCCATAATGCAGCCGACAACTTAACACTAAGGGACATCTTTTTCCCGTCACGATATATTGTCAGCTTTATCTTGTCCCCAATCCTTTTCTCGTTACGCAAGGCCTCAAGCATTGCTCCATCTCTTACACTTCGATTGTCGGCGCGAAAAATAATATCTCCCCTTTGCAGCCCCGCCGCAAGGCAGGGAGAATTATCATATACTTCCATCACAAGAGCACCATAACCCATTGGCAGGCCCAAAAACGCTCTGGTTTGCTTATCAACTGCACATACACGTATTCCCAGCCAGGGCCGAGTTGATGTACTTGCCATTTGTTGCATCCGTCCGCCCGGTGGACACCATGGGTAAACTCCCTGACCTCGCTGGACTTGCGCCGCTGCCCTCAATGCCGGACCGCGAGCCCAATTCGGTATATTTCTTCTGAAGACGTTCGCCGCATTTGACGTGACATCTATAAACTCAGGAAATGCCGCTTTTGCCGGATCAATCGGACTTGCAAAACCAATTCCACTAAAAGCCGCGGTTGGAGAATATATCGCTGTAGTAAGCCCAACCACCTCGCCATTGACATTGATCAGCGGCCCTCCACTGGAGCCGGCATTGATCGGCGCATCAGTTTGGATAAAATTGGTAAAGGTCTTATTGCCAACGGTCAGCGTGCGACTGGTATTACTCACGATTCCGGAGGTTACCGTTTGTTGCAGTCCGAATGGGCTGCCGATTGCCAGTACTTCGTCGCCGACAGACATAGCACTGCTGTTGCCTATCGGGGCAGGAGTAAACACTTCTCCATTGGCAACTATTTTCAATATGGCAAAATCCAGATTCGGCGCCTCATCAATCAGTTCTGCAGGATAAGTCTTGGTAATTTCCCCAAGAGATAATATAACAGTAATATTCCTCGCTCCATGAACTACATGGTGATTAGTTAAAACATATCCCAGACTGCTGACAATAACTCCCGAACCTCCTCGGCCCAATGCCTGAAATTGATTTTCGTTCGGCTGGGTTGCCACTTGCTGGACGCCAGCTGGTACAGGACAAGGACCTGGTGCCCCTTGGCGCATCATTTGTGTTCCGCAGTTCGGACAATTGGCCGTATAGGCCGGCACCCCTGTTTGATGAGGAACCTGCGTACCGCAATTAGGACAAACCAGATAACCAGCGGGGCCCATTCCCCAACCGCCCATTCTGCCTCCCCAGACATATTGCCCAAAGCCTGATAAACCCTGTGATTGGTTTGCCGGCTGGTTCTGAATGGCCTGTGGCTGGCTCTGAACTGGAAAAGGGTATCTCCAAGGCATACCCCCGCGTGTCATACACGTTCCGCAACTCGGACAATTGACCATATTCCACTGGCCTGATCTTGGACAGGGTACTGCGGCAGAGCAATTAGGGCAGTATAAGTTACCTGCCGTTGCACCTGCTGAAACATTGCCCCTATCCCAAGCTACCGGTTGAGATTGGACGACGGGGCCCTGATTAATGAAACTGGACCCCACATTGACACTTACAACTGATGGAGCAACCTTGGCAACAATATTTTTGTAGGAGACCTGTTTGGAAAAAGCTACAGGTTGGGCACCAAGTATCGCCTGGGGACCCCACTCTTCAAGGATTCCACCTTGTATTTCGGCCTGAACTTGTCGAAAATCGCGTTGTTTCTGGCGATCCCAATAGATAACTGCAACAATAACCAAAACGATTAACGTGATTAGTACGGTAATTAAGTTTCTGTTATTAACACCTTGCGAGTTTTCTTCCACTTCAACATCGCCCTTTGTGTTTTCTTTCATCTTTTCTATACCGCCTTTCCACTTTTGACTAATCAGTCAACTGCAGACCTTCGAGCAGATTGAGTTATTACTAAACGCCCTTGATTGTGTTTGGTAGGCCGAGAAAATTGCAAGCGTGCCAGCTCCACACTATATTTCCGGCAACACGAAACCAAATCGTCAGCCGCAAGCCACCCGTTATACCGGACAGCTTTGCAGCTACTCTGTGCAATCATTTTTTATTCCCCCGTTTGTTTTGCCCTGTACATCCTTCTTGCTGCAATAGCGAGGGCCAGCACACCGCCTATAACCAGCCCGAGAGCAACCAGCGATTGAATGATTTCAACAACAAACCACCACCAGGACATCAAAGCCCAAATTCCCAATCCCAGAGCAATTGCACCACCAATTCCTAATTTCATTTCTTTCCACCTTTTATTTCGTGTAACAGTTGTTGAATTAAAAACCTTCATTAAGTATTCCTTAAAAGGGACAGAGGAACATACGGATATAGGAACAGAGCCACCTGTCCAGTATCCTTCTATTTCTCTGCCGTTTGTTTCGCTCTGTACATTCTTCTTATTGCAATCGCTATAGCCAGCGCTCCGCCTACAACCAGTCCAAGAGCAATCAGTCCTTGAACGATTTCAACGACAAACCACCAGCTATACTTCAGAGCCCAAATCCCAAGCCCCAGAACAATTGCACCAATGATTCCTAATCTCATTCTTTTGCTCCTTCTGCTTTATCTGAATTGTTCGGAGGAACCATCAGTTCTTCTTCTGTAACTGCCTCTGGTTCTCTCATTTTCAGATCGATCACAGGAACCTTGAGGTCCTCTTCCAAACCTATGTATGGAAGAGGCTTAAACCGATAAATAAAGGCGAATACATTTCCAGGAAATATTGATAGATATTGGTTATAAACCTCACACTCTTTGTTGTATTCCTTTTTTGCGTCGGCGATTCTGTCCTCGGTATTGGACACTTCCTTTATCAAATCCTGAATCGACTGCGTCGCTTTCAGGTCCGGATACTCCTCGGCCAAAGCGACTAATCTGGATAATGTTTTTTCCAACAAACTACTGGCTTGAGTTCCGGATGCTTCAGAACTTCGTATCATCTTCAACGCCTCCCGAGCATCGGAAACATACTTGAACACACCTTGCTCGTAGGCTGCGTATTTACTTACAGCATAAACCAGGTTGGGTATTAAATTTTCCCTCCTCTGAAGTTCGCGTTCAAAATCCGCCCGGCGAGCCGCCACTTTAGTTTTCCACGCAGCAAATCTGTTGAATTGGAAAATACTCTCAGCGACTATAAGCAAAGCGAACAGGATCACAATAACTCTTATAGTCCAGATCAGCGTTCGCCGGTTGCCCAAAGCTTTCCTGAATTTCGTCAACTTTTTTTGTCTTCTGCTCGGCTTTACATCCATATCTGCCCCTGAATTATTGTAGGCAGGCTTCACCTGGTCCCCGTAAAGCTTTTTTACCACCGCACCAATCCGACTCATCTACAATCTTCCTCACTTCACAGTAAGCTCGAATTTGTCTTTCGAAGCCCATTGATGCTTCAGCTACGCTCCTGCTTCTTCAGCTTCCACAGCTTTCTTGAATGCCTCCACGGCTTTGTCGTGTTGTCCCTGTCCGTCATAAATCAGGCCGAGACGATAATGATACTTGTCCACATCAGGGGCCAGTTCAACAGCCTCGTTGAGCGAGTCAATAGCTTTCTTATGTTCACCTTTCTTATCCAGGGCCACGCCCAGCGTGTAAAGAAAATCAGCCCGTTTTGGCTCGAGCTTAATAGCTTTCTTGTATGAGGTAATTGCACTGTCAAGCGACCCTGTTCTCTCTAAAAGAACTCCCAGACGAAAGTGTGCACTTGCTCGGCCCGAATCAAGCTTCAACACCTTTTGCAATGCATTGATCGCTTCTTCGTCTAAACGCTTGCCCATATAGGCAATCCCCAACTGGTAATGAGCCTCAACATCGTTCTGATCAAGCTTAATTGCTTTTTGACATAAAGAGATTGCATCATCATATCTGCCGCGGTTAACACAGTTTCCAGCTTCTTTATGATAAACCTTGATCAAGTCTGCCGAATCGATTTGAAAAGCACTCTCCAGATTGTCCAGAAACTTATTCGCGTACAGGCCCAAAATATGAAATCCGAATTTTTCTTTCATTTGTCCTTGCTCCTTCCTTTCAGAACGTGTACACCACGACCAACACCGTAGCCGAAAGCATACAGAACATTTTTCTTTTTAGCCTTTACCTGCTTATTCTTTTCACTACTTATTAAACAATTTCCACATTCCTCATCACCGTTTGTTGTCGGCACCTGTTGCCGACACGGCTCTTTTAAGTCGGATAATGAGGCCTCTTTCTTCTTACCGAAGGACCTAAGCAGAGATAAAGCTTCCGATACTGGTATCCGGTAATGCCTCCCAACGGTCCTTGTCGCTTTAATCCTGCCTTGTTTGGTCCAATTGATAATAGTGAAACGTGAAACGCCACAAAGTCTCGCAAGTTCAGTCGTCGTCATGTAAGCGCTCCGTCGTTTATTCTTATTGCTTCTGACAGTCCCTTTTCTTGCTTCATTAACAACACTCATAGAATTATACCCCCTTTAGCATCGAAAATAGTTTTCATCTCTTTTATCCTCACAGAATCATTCATCTCAAAAAACCTCTTTACGTGTCTATTCATCCCTTTCCGCTGAAATAAAAAGTAATCAGACAAAACCTCATTATCGCAATTACTCTATACTCCGTCCCCGTCGGTTACAGTAACACCTTGCCTGGCCTTAAACATTTTGCACAAACCTGTTTTGCAGAAATTCTCAACTTAGGTTTTAAGTTTTCTGCGAAAGACTTAATTTCATTAAAGTTTTTGCCTGGCATTCGCCGATAAATAAAACAAATAAAAAACCCAGCCAGCTATCCATTAGGATAACCAGCTGGGTTGAACCATCATACTTTGATTCGCTGAACTGGAGAAATTCTAAAAAACTCCTGCAGTCCATTGCTGGTATTGCATCCACACTTGATATGAGAGGCTACTCACATATCAATGGATAGCACAGCCTCATCCACTGAGCTAGTTTTTTTCTTTCTTTTGAGCTATTTAAACAAAAGCTTGTGGACTTTCAACAAAAAAAACAAAATTTTTACAAAATTTACAAGAGATGCTTCTTGACGTCGTTTCCCCTTTATTAAGCTATTTTCGGCATAATCTCGCAACATTTTCAACATTTTACACAAATCACCCTGTGGCACAAATAGTGTTATTTTGTTCTATATAAGTCTTGTCCTTACCGTAAATTCCATCCGGGCATGAAGATCAGTCATGAGCACTGTGTCTTGGCCACAAGCACGCAGTAGTTCAGGAGGAAATTGTCGACTTGGGGTTCCATCGCAGCCTTTTTGCGCCACAGGAATAGCTGATTTCACATAGTGGGCAGGGATTGGGTTTCATCACAGACCAATTACTGACGTGAAAAATCAAGCAACTCTCTTGTAAACGTGATGCAGTCCGCCGACTTGTGGGATTGAGATAACTTTGCCTTTTGAGGGTGGTTCAATATCTGAGAGAGATGGCGAGTTTCTATCAAGCGAAAGATGAGTTCTGCAGTTGTTGTAATAATCCATGTAGTCTTTGAGAATGCGGCACAAATGATTTCCGCTTAGGATAATAAAGTGATCCAGACATTCTCTTCTTATTGAGCCGATTACCCGTTCGCAGTATGGATTTTGCCAAGGTGGCTTTGGAGCAATGAGGACTTCTCTGATGCCCATGTTCTTCACGCGTTGCTGGAAGAAATTGCCATAGATGCCGTCACGATCACGAATCAAATACTTCGGCACAGTGTCATATGGGAAGGCTTCAGTAATCTGTTGTGCTGTCCAGCGAGCAGTAGGATGCATGGTGATGTTGAAATGGACAATTCGTCGTCTATGATGCCGAAGGACAATGAAACAGTACAGTATTTGGAACCTGACTGTCGGTACTGTGAAGAAATCAACGGCAGCGATCTGTTTGACATGGTTCTTCAGGAAAGATCGCCACGTTTGGTAAGGAGGTTTCTTGTGCTTAATCATGTATTTTGCCACAGTAGAGTCTGCTGCCTCATGCCCAAGCAGTTTCAATTCTGATTGAATTCTCGGTGCTCCCCAAGTTGGATTCTCTCGGGACATCTGCCGAATTAGATCTCGTATTTCCCTGCTGATCTTCGGGCGCCCTGCCTTACCAGCTCCTGATTTCCAGCGCCAGTAGAGCTTGAAGCCCTGACGATGCCATTTGATGACGGTTTCCGGCTTCACGACGATCAGGGTTGACTTCCAATCAGGCCATGTCTGCGAGAGCCAAGCCCAAAACAGTCTGTCCTGGCGCTTGAGTTTAGGACGTTTGATCGTTCGTTGCTGTACAGTCAGTTGCTTGCGAAGAGCCAGATTCTCGATGATCAAGTTGCTTCGGCTGACAAACAAGCCGCGTAATATGAAGAATAGTGCTTTGCAGATGCTCATATCGGCCAACTTTTCCTGATTATGGTATTATTTCTGGTGGCAAAACAAGAGTTGGCGATTGTACGTAAGTCCTTACAAATCAACAAGGATGGAATTTTCAGGAGGCACAGGCGGATGATTTAATCCACCGAGCAAGGGCCGCATCTGCCCAGGGCCTGTGTCAAAAATTGGGACGTTTTGGACAAACCTACACCACATAGCATGATTCGTAACAGCTTGTCTGATAACAACTTATGAATGGGCAGGGGCGGATTTGAACCGCCGACACACGGATTTTCAGTCCGTTGCTCTACCAACTGAGCTACTGCCGCAACAAAGCAAGGAGGTTCTCTTTTGTCAGTAACACGATATCTTCGACTCGCT
>Ga0307378_10001654_pt1 | contig 35705 bp, 35 predicted proteins | sample UN1MG_FD_202238 | JGI IMG/M metagenome (GOLD analysis project Ga0307378, IMG submission 202238) | Soil microbial communities from Risofladan, Vaasa, Finland - UN-1 | ecosystem: Environmental > Terrestrial > Soil > Coastal area > Acid sulfate soil | place: Finland: Risofladan, Vaasa | collected... | reverse complement strand
GCGGGCGCTGCCGAAGGCGCGATTGACGCCTCGAACATGCTTAAGCCCATGCTCGCCCGAGGTGAGCTTCGGGCGGTCGGCGCGACCACTCTGGACGAGTACCGCAAGCACATCGAGAAGGATGCCGCCCTCGAGCGACGCTTCCAGCCGATTCTCGTCGGCGAGCCGAACGTCGAGGACACGATCGCCATCCTCCGAGGTCTGAAGGAACGGTATGAGGTCCATCACGGCATCAAGATCAATGACTCGGCCATCGTGGCGGCGGCCGTTCTCTCGAACAGGTACATCGCCGACCGGTTTCTGCCGGACAAGGCGATTGACCTGATTGACGAGGCCGGCTCGCGGCTCAGGATCGAGATTGACAGCATGCCTGCCGAGATCGACTCGGTCGAGCGGCGGATTCGCCAGCTCGAAATCGAGCGCGAGGCGCTCAAGAAGGAGACCGACCCCGACGGATCGAGGGCAGGTAAGTCGGCCAAGGAGCGGCTCGCCAAGCTTGAGAAGGAGCTTGCGGACCTCAGCGAAAAGATCGCCGAGAGCAAGATTCAGTGGCAGAACGAGAAGGAAGCCGTCCAGCGCATGCGCCAGATCAAGGAGCAGATGGAGCAGGCCCGAACCGACCTGCAGACCGCCGAGCGGAATGCGGACCTTCAGAAGGCCGCCGAGCTTCGGTACGGCACTCTGCTGGACCTCGAAAAGGAGCTGGAGTCCACTGGCAAGCGCCTCGAGGAGCTTCAGTCCACGAAGAAGATGCTCCGCGAGGAAGTCAGCGAGGAGGACATCGCCGAGGTCGTGAGCAAGTGGACGCACATCCCGGTCTCGAAGATGCTCAAGGGTGAAATGCAGAAGCTCGTCCGCATGGAGGCCGGGCTGAAGGTTCGGATCATCGGCCAGGACGAGGCCGTGACCGCGGTTGCGAATGCAGTTCGACGTGCGAGAGCGGGTCTTCAGGACCTGAATCGGCCGATCGGGAGCTTCATCTTCCTCGGCCCGACCGGCGTCGGGAAGACCGAGCTTGCGCGGGCACTGGCGGAGTTCATGTTCGACGACGAGAAGGCCATGATCCGCCTGGACATGTCCGAGTACATGGAGAAGCACGCGGTTTCGCGCATGATCGGCGCGCCGCCCGGTTACGTCGGTTACGATGAAGGCGGCCAGCTCACGGAGCAGGTGAGACGCAGGCCGTACAGCGTGCTGCTGTTCGATGAGATCGAGAAGGCGCACCCGGACGTGTTCAACTCGCTGCTTCAGATTCTGGACGAGGGCCGCATGACCGACGGTCAGGGGCGAACGGTTGATTTCAAGAACACCGTCGTCATCATGACCTCGAACATCGGCTCTCAGTACCTGAATGAGGGTGGGAGCCTCGGCTTCCGGCGGCGGTCCGACGACGCGAGCGCCTACGAGAACATCAAGAATCGGGTGACCGAGGAGCTCAAGAAGGCGTTTCGGCCGGAGTTCCTGAACCGGGTTGACGAGATCATCGTCTTCGAGCCGCTCACTCAGGCGCAGCTCAAGGAGATCGTGGAGGTCCAGCTAGAGCACCTGAAGAAGCGCCTGGAGGATCGGAAGATCACCATCGAGGTGACCGACTCAGCGAAGGAGAAGATCGCGGCCGAGGGGTATGATCCGGTCTACGGCGCGCGTCCGCTGAAGCGGGTGATCCAGCGCCGGATTCAGGATCCGCTCGCCATGAAGGTCCTCGCCGGCGAGGTCCACGACGGCGACCACGTCCTCGTGGATGTCGCGGATGGCGAAATGACGTTCACGCCGACCCCCGCCGAGGAGCCAGTGGCGGTGGCGTAAGCGATTGCGGATTGCAGCCGAACCGCCAAGTCGCCAAGAACGCCAAGGAGACAAACAATCGGTAGGGGCGGGTTCGAAACCCGCCCCTACCTCATTGAGCAATTGTACTCGTTATCCCCTCCGGCTCCTGGAGGCAGCGAGGAGATGGCAGGGCGCTGACGATGCGTCGGTGGGCGGTGTCGCTAGGCTGAATGTCAAGCCCATCAAGGCCTATTGTCATGGTTACCGTGCCCGCACAAGGTTGTCTTGCCTTGAATGGTTTACCACAACAGAGTCTTCCCACCTCAGTGCATAGAATCCTGGTAATGGATTTGCAGGCCAACAAAGCCTGAAGCGTATTCGCGGACGGATGTCCATACTGATTGCCGGAGCCAATGGAGATCACCGCTACGGTAGGCTGGAGTTTCTCCAGCACCTTACCCAGCGGTAGGCCAGAGCCGTCTTGCGTCCGCCATGCTCCGTGATGCGGCACTCGCAAGATCGTGCTTGTCAGGTCTGGATACCGAGCGAATATGCGCACCCAATCCGTGGGGCCAGTATCACCACCTATGATAAAAGTATACGTTTGATTGGCGTCCGAGTAGATCAACTCAAGGACCAGAGACAGGCTGTTCGAAAGCTCTACCGTTCTGTACTCGCCTTGGTCAGCATCCAGTATGTCGTCTGCTGAAGGATGCAATACGTTACAATGCAAGCGACCGAACGAGTAACTTGCATCAGCGAACACGATCGCTGGCTTGCTAGGTGAACGCTCCTTAATCGTCTGTCTGATGGCACGTATTACAGCCCTGGCGCGATCCCCGGAGAGGCGACCGTTGTGCGTAGGAGACCATACCACGCTCTTAAGGTCGGAGAGATCAGCCGCAGATAGTAGCTCTAGGAAGCCAGCAAAGTGGTCAACATGACGATGGGTGATCGCTATCATCCTAATACTCAGCCCGTCTGGTGCCAACTGCTCAAGGTATTGGCGCGCACTGGAGCCTTCCCCACAGTCGATCACTATAGCCGCCTTGGACGTACCCTCATAGGCAATGGTGCAGTCCCCTTGGCCCACGTCGATGAAGGCGATCTGGAAGCATGGGGTACCAATCTGAATTGGAAGACTCATGTGTTAGTCTCCCTCTCCGCGTAGCAGCTGATCGTCGTCCAGATAGCCGTAATCAAGCGCACGTATATCCTGGAGATGGGGCTCGCCATCTGGCTTGAGAACCAACTGCCCAAGGAACTCTGCACCGGGGCGTAGTATCCAGCCCGGGGATTCGGGAGGCACATCTACCCACATCCCCTTGTTCTCTCCGCTTACGCAACTTGGCCAGATCAGGATCTGACCACAATCTTTATTGACTTCATCGACGACTCCAACAATAGGCGTTCCATTTTGGATGACATTATCGGTCAGTTGGGAACTGTCAATCCGCCATGTTTGCTTGGGCGGGCCAAAACCGGCAAACAGGCGCACGATAATATCCTCCAGCTGACCGCTTAGCCGGTAGGCGTTGGTCACAATGCGATCAATATGCAGAAACACCTCTTTTCGTACGGCCTCATCAACTCCCAAGCCCATGCTTTCCATATTGGTCACCAATTGCCGGATGAGAACACGGTCGCTCTGAGAGAATACCGGAAACGGTATTCGTTTTATGCTGGATGTTGAGTTAGATCGTGAGGAACTTGCAAAGTACATGTAAGCGTTGGCCACTGAACCGTTTAGGACTGCAGCAACCTCTTCAAGCGTTACCGTTCCTTCCGTTCGCGGCACTACGCAATGCATCGTCCCGGCTGGATATACACCTTTACGGTCGATCGCACCGTATAGCCTCCAAGGATTCCCACCAACAATAGCTTTCTGGTTAACAATAACCTTTGGCCGTAAAAACAACTCTGGATAGCTTACAGGTTTATCGAACGTTCCTGGGAACTCAACGTATTCCACCCCTCTGGTCCATCGATAGGAATAGGGATGTAAATCGTCACAACTGCCAAGCCAAAGGTACCGTCCGGAGCCATGAGGCGAATCACTTGCTTGCCCACCTGTCGCCGGCTGCCCGTTGCGCACTACGGCCTTTTGCCCTAGCATTCCCCTGTGCTGCAACTCCAGCCATTCTCCCCTCATTGGGAACGCCGTAATGCGGCCGGTTTTCTGCCATTCCTGCTGCTCGGCGATGGTGAAGAATGTGGGTATACCATGCTGTTCTAGGTTTGCACGATCCTCCTTTCTGTGAATGGTCCACTGCACTTTTACCGGAAAGCTACGCCTAACCCCCTCTTTCTTTACTGCAAATACAACAGCAGTTGGAGCTGTGGATGCTGGCATTATATCGCGAGGAAGATGCCATATCTCCAGGATATCGGTGCAACTTAGAATCTTATCCCTTCCTGCGGTAGCTTTGCTGCTGGATAGCAAGCTCTCTGGAAGTATCATTGCCAGCAGGCCGTCATTCGGGAGAATATCAAGACTATGCTCTAGGAATGGAACCGCTCTTTCCACTGCCCTACGCCGGATGCCTCGCATCTGGTCTGGTCTAGATGAGCCTTCCTGGTCTTCACCTCCAAACGGCGGATTGCCAACAATTATGGTAGGCCTTAGATCACCCAAGTCTTCTGGGAACCGGCCATGCTTCACCTGCCAACTGTTTCCCGAAGGAAGGCTATGTAGTAGCAGTGATATGACAGCGATCTCACGTGCCACCGCATCAGCATCCATGCCACAGATCTGTTCGGAGAGATACTGGTGTCGCTGCGTTGCTGAGTACCACCTCGGTAGCAATTGCTCCAATCTATCATAGGCAGCACGGAGAAACGTGCCTGATCCACATGTGGGGTCAAGCACTTTACGGCGATCAGGTGGCAACCATTCCACAGGTAGGTGTTCAACTATCCGTCTGGCTAACTTGGGTGGAGTGTAATGTATGCCGTACTCACGGCGATATGTGTCTTGTGGGCCCAGGAATACGTTCTCATAGACGTCACTTAGGACGTCGTTGGTAAGGGCACGATAGCTCATCCCGGTTCGTAGCAAACTCAACATCTCGTCTAGTGTCGTACTACCTACCACTTCTTCATCTCGGGGAGGGAAGTAATCCTTAAAGTAGCGGCGCACCTGTCCAAGTAGTATGTCAGCTGAGGCCAGCCGAATGTCATCCTGGAATACGCCATGGAGCTTCTCTGCCACCGCCTGTGCAGCTACCAAGCGCAGGGTAGCTGCCAAGACCGCCTGCTGGCTGCCTTCCGCAGGAGGAAGCAAAGCACCAAGCCCATGCTCATAAGCGGATTGTACACGCTCACATAATACACGGCCGGCTACTTCACGGGCATAATCTAGCAGGGTGGGATCAAAATCAAACAGTGTTCGCTGAATGATAGGCTGTCGCTTTGCCTGTGCCAGCATGGCAGGCCGAAGACTGGTTTCGTTCTTGGAGACAAACTCCCGAAGATTGCCGTACGATATTACTTCTCTCCGGGCCTCGGATCTGCCCCCAGTGCGGACGGGGAAGATAGAGATCTGTTGCGGGTAAAGTACGGCCCCTACAGGGCAAGCTAACCTGCGAAGAGCCGTCTGGAGCCCAGAATCATCGCCCTTCTCGGTTTTCCACTCTGCAGCGATACAAGCTGTCTCCTGGTCCTTCCGCAGGCTGTCAGCAAACGCAACGAGGTCCACCTGTCCCTGCTGCGAGGCCTCAGTCATGCCTGGAACAGGAAACGCGAGTTCAATCGAGTTCGCGTAGCCTATGGACTCAAGTGCCTCTGCGAACAGTCGGATTGCCCCGTCGCGCTCCATTGCACAGGCCATAGATTCTCCCCCAAGTGCTGCCCCTATACATCGGATTAGCCGATCACCGGTCTAACTCCTCCTTGTGACTCGTATGTGGCATATCCAGCACGCACATACCGACGCCTGCCTGCATCTCATTCATCCTGTTCATCCGTGTCAATCCCCGAACCCCCGGTTTTCTGTGGTATAATGAACAGTGAGTTCAGACTGGATGGGAAGGTGTAGATGATGGAATTCGAAGCATTCTTGGAGCCGGCGGAAGAGGGCGGTTTTGTGGTGACCGTTCCCGCGCTCCCTGGCTGCATCAGCGAAGGCGATACACGCGAGGAGGCGCTGGAAAACATCAAGGACGCGATCACCGGTTATCTTGAAACTCTGCGGCGACGTGGTGACGATATCCCTGCTGCTGGCATTATGCACTTGGCGCAATCGGGAGGGTCTTTCGATCACGTCGCCGAGGACAGCGATGTCTACAGCGTCAGGGACCTGAAGGTACGCTACAAATAGCCAAAGCGTCCCGACCGTCGGGACGCACTCCAGAATGGCCGCCTGCATCCCATCCATCCTGCCTATCCTGTCCATCCCTGTTCCCCCAATCCCCGTGTCCCCGTGTCTCCCCGTCTCCCCATCGCCCCATCGGCCCTTCCCCTCACTTGTTTGTTATCATGCAGATGTATGGGTATAATGCCTGGTGGAAGGAGGAATAAGTAATGGCTACCTTTGTAATGTTCGGTAAGTACTCAGCGGAAGCGATGAAGGGCCTGAGCAAAGACCGCACTGCCGAAGCGGCTGCGCTGGTCGCGAAATACGGCGGCGAGATCAAAGCTGCCTATGCGCTGCTCGGCAAGACGGATCTGCTGCTCATCGCAGATTTCCCCGGCACTGCAGAAGCCATGAAAGCATCGCTGGCGCTGACAAAACTTACCGGAATCGGCTTCACCACCTCACCGGCCATAACTATCGAGGAACTTGATAAGCTGATCGGCGAGCTTTAGTCCAGCGGCGGCCGGAAGAGCGAATAGCATACCCAAGCGTCCCGAGAGTGGGGATGCGCCGTATAACGTCGCCTGCATCCCTTTCGTCCCCGTGTCGCCCAGTCCCCCCATCGCCCCATCCCTCCTCATCCGGCTTGCCTTCCTGCCGATAATGGGGTAGAATGGCTCGTGATCATGGATACAGAAAAGGAACTGAACAAGCTAATAGAGCGCATTGTGGAGGCGGTTCATCCCATCAGAATCATCCTATTCGGATCGGCCGCTCGCGGCGAGATGGGCCCGTCCAGCGACGTGGATGTGCTCGTAGTGATGCCCGACGGCACCCATCGCCGACATACGGCTCAGTATCTATATGAGACCATCCGAGGTGTCAAAGTCCCTTTTGACGTCTTGGTAGCCACACCTTCCGATCTCGAAAAACACCGGGACAATGTTGGCCTCATATACCACAATGTTCTTCGGGAAGGGAAGATCGTGTATGCAGCCTGAGAATGGCTCCCCTGCAGATTGGATCAGACGGGCTAAAGGCGACTTGGCCCTCGCACGGCTCCCTATCACCGGTGACTTAGTGTTGGAAGACCTATGCTTCCATGCCCAGCAAGCTGCCGAGAAGAGCATAAAGGCTGTCCTGACCGCGGCGGGCATTTCATTCCCGAAGACCCACAATCTCTACGCTCTCTTCGATCTGTTGCCGGAAGGGACCCAGCTTCCCCACGAGGATGCAAGAGTCGCACGCCTTACAGAGTATGCGGTTGCCGCCAGATATCCCGGAACGGACGAGCCTTTGACGGAAGAGGAGCGCAATGAGGCAGTCCACCTCGCTGAATCCGTTTTGAGGTGGGCCGAGGACATCCTCAATCGGGCCGGCGCGTTCTAGGGCCGGCCATCCCCTCCTGCCTTCCTGGCTTCCTTATGGAAATCCCTTCTGTGCCATCTGTGTGGAAAAGTGGCTAGGCTATGGTGGCTAGAGGAAAGGGCGTTGCGGCTCAGCAGGAGCTTCGCCCTCCCTCTCCTGTTCGAAGTTCGTTCGATGTTCGACGTTCGTCCCAAGCAACTGGTATAATGCCATCGAAAGAGGTGAATACCTGTGGAAACGATGCTGGCTGCTGTGCTGCACGACTTCGATGACCTCCGCCTGGAACAGGTTCCGATTCCTCATGCCGCTGACTACGGCGATGTGGTCGTCCGCATCAAATCATGCGGAGTCTGCGCGACCGACTACAAGGCGATCAAGGGCATTCGGCGCAATATCAGTTTCCCATGCATTGTCGGTCATGAGCCGAGCGGCATCGTGGCGGAAGTCGGCCCGGGTGTCACCCACGTGAAGGTCGGCGACGAGGTGATCGTCCAGCCCCTCGGATACTGCGGGCGGTGTGCTCATTGCCGGGCGGGCAATACTCACTACTGCGAGCATGCTTTCGTCCTGGGAGGCGACGGTCCGGATGACGTGCGGCCGGGCGCATTCGCGGAGTACATGCTCACGAAGGAGGTCACCCTCTACCACAAGCCGCCGAGTATCTCCTTCGATGCCGCCGCCGTCACCGAGCCGCTTGCGGGCGCGTGGAAGGGCGTCATTCACCATAGCGAGATGACCGTCGGCGACGACGTGTTAGTCATCGGCGTGGGAAGCATCGGCCTCCTGTGCCTCATGGTGGCAAGGGCCGCCGGGGCTGCTCGACTGATCGCCGTTGACACGAGCGACTATGCCCTCAAGAACGCCCTCGACCTGGGAGCGACCCATGCAGTCAATCCCCGGAGAGAAGACCCTCAGGCTCGAATGCGAGAGATTATTCCCGCGGGACCTGATCTTATCGTAGAGGCGGCAGGGGCGATCGAGGCGGTCCAGCTTATGGTTGACCTCCGCCGGCGCGGCACGCGCTGGAACGTCTTCGGCATTACTACTCACGAGAAGTTCGAGCTGGACGGCGGGCTGACGCATTTCCTGGAGGGACGCCAGGACGCCAGTTTCGGGACGACTTCGCTCTCCATGATGAAAGCGATCCGTCTCATGGAGACCGGCCTGGTTGACGCCGAGCGCATCATCTCCCACCGCTTCCCACTCGAGCGGATTCACGAGGCGCTGGCTGTCATGGCCTCGCCCTTGCGGAATAAGATCATCATCAACCCTTGATTGGCTTTCCAGGAAAGCTTCGTCCAGAACTTCCGCGTTCGCACTCCAGAGTGGCCGCCTGCATCCTGTCAATCCTGCCCATACCTATTCTCCCAATCCCCGCGTCCCCACTCTCCCCATACCACCTCTTGCTTTTTTGTCTGCCATGCGCTAAACTATGGATGGATCAGTTATCCCACCACAGGGAGGCAGTAGTATGAAGCGGTTTCTTATCCTGATATCTATCGTCATTCTCGCGGCCGGGGTCGCCTATGCGGCCGACCAGACGCCGACCCCCGAGCCACAGCCAAACACGTCGGTTGAGCAGCCGACTAACCAGCCTGCGGAGACTCCGACCCAGCCTGCGGAGACTCAGGAACAGCCCGCCGCGGAGAAGGAGACCGTCAAGGCCAAGTTGCACTTCGGCCCGGCAATCGGAATTTTCATCCCCACCAGTAACGCGGTGCAGGACACCTTCGGCAGCAGTTGGACCAGGTTTGGGTTGAGGCCCTTCCTCACCGAAGTCCCAGATCGCTGGCGGTTCATGTTCGACCTCAGCTACTATGCCATGGACGACGGAACTGACCAGGCCAAGCTCGTCCCGATCACAGCCGGATTGATGAAGGGAATAAGCCAGCGTAAGGACATGCTGACCTACATGGCGGTGAACATGGGGCCGTTCTATGGAGACATAGATGCGCCGAGTGTCGGCGTAAGCAAGAAGGGCTGGGGAGTGAACACGAATGCCACGTTCGGCATGGTCTTCGATCAGCGCTGGCAGCTCGAGGCCCGCTACGAGTATATGACCAAGTTCGCGGGGTTCGATTTCAGTGCGTTCTCCATCTCGATCGGGTTGCGAATGTTCGATATCAGCCTGTAGCTCGATTTTTTTCTGAAAAACCTGACAACAATTCCAGGTACTTGTGCGTCTAACCCATTGAGTTTGGCTGGGTGTGCAAACTCCCTCCCATCAGTGGCGGCCTGCACGGCGGGCCGCCATTTCTCTTCTGATATCTCAATGCGTATGGTATACTGAGGCATGCTCGCAACACCCCACATAATCGGCGGCGCGGCAGTCGGGAAACTTGCCCGCCGGGCCTGGATCGCCTTTCCTCTGGCATTCGGGCTTCACTTTCTTCTTGATTTTACCCCTCACATTGATTCACACGCGCTCTTCGGCTCACCCTATGGATACACTCGCCCGGAAATCATCATGGGAATCCTTGATTTCCTGCTGGGCGTAGTATTGGTGATAGTGGTAGTCGGACGCCGGCCGGGCTGGAAAGTGATGTATGGAGCGGCGTTCTTCGGCATTGTCCTCGATCTGCTTGAGAACATCCCGCCGGGCGGTCACTGGTGGCGGACCTCGGCGGCGACAGGATGGCTCAGCACATTCCACCATCACTTCCAGAACAATGTCCCTCCATCCCAATGGCTCCTGGGTTTCGGCACGCAGATTGTCGTCCTTGCCATCGCCGTCTGGATCATCCGAGCCCCGGCTAAAGCCCCCGGCAACCATCGCAATGTTTGACAGTCTCCCGCCTGAGTGGTATACTCGAAGCAGATGAATATTGGCCGCTAGGGGTGCTTTCCGTTGGTGGATAGCTGAGAGTCTCGCTCGGCGGGACAACCCTCTGAACCTGAACCGGATAACGCCGGCGTAGGGAAGCGGACGAAGAACGCCGAGGAAGCTCCCGGCGTTTTATGTTTAGGAGATAGGCAGTGACCCAGCTAGAGATCGCAAGATCGGGGAGAATCTCCCCCGAGATGAAGGCCGTCGCAGAGATCGAGCGCCTCGACCCGGAGTTCGTGCGGGAGGGCATCGCTGTCGGGACAATTGTCATTCCCCATAACAAGAATAGGAGCGCGGAGCCTTGTGGAATCGGAGGGGGGCTTCGGACGAAGGTCAACGCGAATATCGGCACATCCCCCGACTTCCCGAAGGTCCAGGATGAGCTGGATAAGCTGAAGGTCGCCGTCGAAGCCGGCGCGGATGCCGTGATGGACCTCAGCACGGGCGGTGATCTGGGTGCCGTCCGCAAGGTTATCATCGAGAACTGCGATGTGATCCTGGGAACCGTCCCGATCTACGAGGCTGCGGTCAAGTCCGCGTCGAACGGATCGGTTGTTCACATGTCGGAGGATGATCTCTTCCGAGTGATCGAGCGGAATGCCGAAGACGGCGTTGACTTCATCACCGTTCACTGCGGCATCACTCGCGAATCCATCGGCCGGCTTCAGGAGCAGGGCCGGGTCGCCGATGTCGTGAGCCGCGGAGGCGCGTTCCTGGTCTGCTGGATGCTCGGCAATGATCGGGAGAACCCGCTCTATACCCGGTTCGACGACCTCCTGGACATTTGCCGGAAGCATGACGTGACCCTCAGCCTGGGCGACGGCATGCGTCCCGGAAGCCTCGCAGATGCGACCGACCGCCCGCAGGTTCAGGAGTTGATCATACTCGGCGAGCTGGTGGACCGCTCGCGCAAGGCGGGCGTTCAGGCGATGGTCGAAGGCCCCGGGCACGTGCCGATCAACCAGATTGTCGCGAACGTCCAGATCCAGAAGACGCTGTGCAAGGGCGCGCCGTTCTACGTGCTCGGCCCGCTCGTGACCGACGTCGCACCAGGCTACGACCATATCACTTCGGCGATCGGCGGGGCAATTGCGGCGGCGGCCGGAGTTGACTTCCTGTGCTACGTGACTCCATCCGAGCATCTGGGGCTTCCAGGGCCGGATGAGGTCCGCGAGGGAGTAATCGCCGCCAGGATCGCCGCCCACGCCGGTGACATCGCAAAGGGCGTCAGAGGGGCGATGGACTGGGACCTCCAGATGTCGCTCGCACGGAAATCGCTCGACTGGCAACGGCAGGCCGAGCTTGCCATAGACCCGATCGCGTTCAAGAAGTTCCGATCCGAGCGTGCGACCAGCGCCGAAGACGTCTGCTCCATGTGCAGCAAATACTGCGCCATGAAAGTCGTGGACGAATACCTGCACAAGAAATGAGCAATTCCCTCCCCATCCAAGGGGGAGGGTTAGGGTGGGGGCATGAGACTTTCCGATCTCGGCGAAGAAGCCCTGTTAGACCATGTTTTCGATAAGTTCCACCTCCCCAAATCCGGCCCCGGGCTGGTAGTAGGGGTAGGGGACGATGCCGCCATCCTTGACCTCGGCTCGGGCAAGCTTACCATCGTCACGACCGATATGATGGTGGAAGGGCCCCACTTCCGTCTCGATCTGACCACGCCCTACCATCTCGGCTGGAAGGCGGTCGCCGCCAATATCAGCGACGTCGCCGCCATGGGCGGCCTCCCAACCTGGACCTTCGCCTCCATCGGTCTCAAGCCGGATATGGACCTGGAATTCGCCGATGAGCTGTTCGAGGGTATGACCGAGTGCGCGGAGAAGTTCCTCAGCAAGCTCGTCGGCGGCGACACGAATGCCGTCGAAGCGAACTCGGTCATCAGCGTCACCCAGCTTGGGGAGGTCGAGAAAGACCGCCTCGCCCTGCGCTCGGGCGCTCGTATCGGCGACAGAATCCTCGTCACCGGCTGGCTGGGCAATTCGATCGGCGGATTGTACCTGCTCCTGAAGCTTGGCCTTGACGAGGCCGCGCAGCAATTCGGCTGGCTGGTGGATGCCCACCTCATGCCCATGCCCAGGGTTTGGGAGGCCAGGGCGGCCGTCGAGACGGGCGGCGTCCATGCGATGATGGACCTCAGCGACGGCCTGGGTCGCGATCTGCCGAAATTGTGTAAGGTGAGCGGCGTCGGGGCGCTGGTATATGCTGACAGGCTCCCGGTGAGCGAAGATCTCCGTCGGGCGGCGGAAGTACTGGGAGCAGACGCCGTTGACCTCGCGGCCGGCGGGGGAGAGGATTTCGAGCTGCTGATGGCTGTTCCTCCGGACGATGTGGCCAAGATTACTCGAGCGGTGAAGGAGACCGGCACGAGCATCACCGAGATCGGCGAGATAGTGGAAGGCCCGGTGGAGATAGCTTATCCCGACGGCACTCACAAGCCGTTGAAAGGCGGCTGGGAGCATTTCAAGTGAGAAGCCGAACGTCGAACGCCGAACGTCGAACGCTGAACGTCGAACGAAAGACGACAAACCCGGAGGAAACCGAGCGTCTCGGTGAATCGATCGGGCGTGCCCTCGAGCCGGGCATCGTCGTTGCCCTCATCGGCGAATTGGGCGCGGGGAAGACGACTCTCACAAAGGGGATTGCCCGCGGCCTGGATGTCCCCGACCTCGTCCACAGCCCGACCTTCACCCTCATCCATGAGCATAAGGGCCGCCTGCCGGTCTACCACTTCGATCTCTACCGGCTGGATACCATCGAGCAGATCGAGGACCTGGGGTATGAGGACTACTTCCACGGCCCTGGGGTCACAATCGTCGAATGGGCCGAGAAGATTCAGTCCCTGCTGCCCGATGACCATCTGGAAATCCGCATCTCCGGCGAGGACGACGCCCGCGACTTCACCCTCCTCGCCACCGGCCCGAATTCTCAGCGCATACTGAGCAGGCTTGCAGCCTAGCATCCCAGCAGCCTTTTGATTGCAGGAAATACGTGATGGATGGCGAAAAGAAGCCTATCATGCAAATGGCTCTGCAAGCCGAGTCCCGTGTCGTACCTGCCAATGGCATTCTCACCTACCGGCCGGATGGGTTGCGGGCGACGAAGTCGGTTGACAGTGTGCTCACCAGGCAGTATCTTTACGACGGCCAGAGCCTGGTCGCCGAGAAGGATGGCTCGGACATCCTGAAGGTGAGTTACACCAACGGGTTGAATGAAGTCATAAGCCGCACGGAGCATGATGGGGAGACTGCGGACACCATCTTCTTCCTCTACGATGCGAACCTCAATGTGAATGCCATCGTGGATGAAGACGGCGAGCTGTTGAAGACCTTCGACTATGAGGAGTTCGGCGGCCCTCATCCGGCGAGTGTGGCGGAGACGAAGTATACCAATACTAACGCTGAGAACAACAAGCTCCAGTTCGCCGGCGGGGTCGGCCACCTGACGGATGACAGTGGCCTCATCTACATGCGGGCGAGGTACTATGACCCGGCCTCCGGCCGCTTCATCTCCGAGGATCCGGGAAGGAATGGGAGCAATTGGTATGCATATTGTGGATATAATCCGGTGAATATGGTAGACCCAACCGGCCAAATGGGTCTGATGTCGACGATAGTTACCAGCGATTTGATCGGGTATCTGTGTTACGTGGTAGCGGCCGCATTTGTCGCCTGGATCTGGTATGAGGCCGTAGAGGGCAATCTTGGCAACCCGCATGGGGGTCACAGTACTCTGCCATCTAGAAGAAATAGGTGCCTTTATGGACTACCTGACAAGCATACAAAGCGTAGAAAGTCTATATGGGGGTTAAGATCATGAGGATTGGCTTGGGTTTCCTGATAGCGGTGGCTGTTGCCTGGCTTATGCTGGTGATCAACTACTATGCGTTTGGCGGGTCACCAAAGATCACCGTGAGTCATAGCGATGTCAGGCTGCAGCGACGGAGATTGTTCTGGAGATATTCCACTGCTGCTCTTTACTCCGTATGGTCTGGCTTCTGGCTGATGACGTTCCTGCACCACATAGGCCGGCTTGTGATCGTAGGTGCTTGCTTCGCTTTCTTTTCCGCATATGTAGTTGGCTACCTGTGGATGGTATCCCGCCTAGTAAGAGCATACGTAGATGATACGGCTTTTCAAGACATGGTGAAGCTTGCCGCCAGCGTACGAGAGATTGATGAAGCTGTCGTGAGGGAGGGGCTGCAAATGACAACAATTCCTGGCCAAGCTGCTTGGAAGGTGTTACTGGTATTGGCAAGCTTGCAGGCAGCGGGTGCCCTAGTGGGCCACGTCACAGTTGTACTGGCGCGTAACTCTTGAGCCAGGGATTCCTATGCATTGGCTGTCTGGTTTGCTGCCGAGCAACCGTTCCTTGAGAACTGAATGAAGTCATCAGCCGCACGGAGCATGATGGGGAGACTGCCGACACCCGCAATCACAAATCTTCACTCTATTAGGTCCAGCGCCGATGAGAGGGTTTTCGCGTCGCCTTCGAGGATGAATCCCTTCAGGCCATTGTCCCCAACTGCCTTGACCGCGCCTCCCAGCGCCGATACCTGATCCACGAGCGAGTCCGAATCCAGTCCCGTCACCGCCGGGAGCACCGCCGCGCTCTGCAGTACCGCCCGATGAAGCGACGCGACCGCCGACTCATCATCCTTCGAGTAGGCGTACTCATCTGCGCCCGCCGGCATCTTGATCGCCATTGATGGGATGAGCACATCCAGCCCGAACACCTTCGACCAATGAGCAGGCGAGGCGGCGTCCGAGGTCATGTCCAGCGTGGCGGAGAACAGCGCATCCGGCAGACGAGTCTTGAATGCCGTCGCAACCTCGTTCACCAGTCCGGTCAACTTCCCTCGCCTATATTTGTCCCACAGCGCCAAAGCCTCGGCATCCACTTCCGTCCGCACGCTCTGTGGGTCTACGTCTATGGGGTCAATCTGATGCACTCGAATAATATCCCGCCGAACCTCCAGCGTGTACCCGAACGGCGGCGCGAGATTCTCTCCCGCAAGGACGAATGGCCGGCTGTGCGCATAATCCGCGCCATCCAGGCAAAGCCCCGCAACCTGGTAGTTGGCCGCTATCTCCTGCACAACCGACCGAAGCAGCCTCGGCAATTGCGACGAGGCCGGGCACAGGTAGACTTTCTTCTCTTCGTCGGTGCCGCTGCCGTTGCCCTCGGACAGCGCCTTCAGCTCGGTGCGCTGCCACTTCTCCTCCTCGCCGTAGGTGCGCCCGAGCAGATTGACATCCTGGAGCACGCGGTTGGTCGCCTCTTGCGGCGCAGGATGCTGATCATCACCCCACAGCGTGCCGTCAATCACCGCATGAACGCCGAATCCCATCTCGGATGCGATCCTTATCGCTTCTTTTAGCTGATCGGAGCCCTGCTTATACGCCGGAAAACCGGCACTCTTATATGCCGCATGCCCGCTGATGAATGCCGGGAAAAACAGCGCGCTGAACCCTTTGATCCTCGCCTTCGCAAGCATTGTGGGCAGCGCCTGGATATTGGGCTCAGTGAGCCAAAGACCTCTGAAGTCTTCCTGTTTGAACCTGACTGTCTTGGTTTCTTCCGCATCGGGCGTTTGAGGCTCGACCTTGACCGGCTTGGGAGCAGGCGCTTCATCCGGCTTATCCCCCGTGAGCGCCATCTCCACGAGGAAGTCGCCCGAGGGGCCATGGACGAGCATGCCGGCATTCGATCTGACCGACATCTCGGGCGCAGTGGCCTGGAGCTGCTGAATGATGCTTTCGCCTTCCTCGGTTGCGAAGTTCTTCTTCCTGAGGGCGGAATTCAGCCAGTTGAGCTGCGGAGGGGTCATGGTGAAGATCAGAAGCGACTGCTGATATGCAAGCTGCTCCCTCTGAAGCGGGGTAAGCTCCCAGGCGGAGTCCACCCTCGCAGGGAACGGCATGGTGCGGTGGACCCATTCCTTCACCTGCTTGCGGGCAACCCCCGCCAGGGCCGCCTTCTTCGCCTCCGCATACCGTGCGTTCCAGTTCGTGACCGCCACTCCATTCGCGTCTCGGCTGAGGAAGAACATATCGCCGACCATGCGCCACTGGAGGCCGGTCGTGGACTCGATGGCGGCCATGGCCGTTTTGAGCCTGCTCTCCCCGGCCTGCCAGGCGATCTTGTCATCCGCATGCCGGCGGTCCACGTAGAACTCGGACGACGTCTGCGCCCCCATCTCCTCACAAAGGTCCTTGAGTGTTATCTCCCCCCTCGGCAGCGTGACGGATGCGATCATCCGCTCGTCCGATTTCCAATCCGCGGAGTAGACAACAGACTGAAGACAACAGACAAGAGACAGGACCAGCAATCCCCCCAACCATGAACCATGAACCATGAACCATGAACCTTGCGCTCGCCCCCTCATCTCGCGGCTCCCTTCTTGAGCAGCGTATACGTAGTCGAATCCAGCCTCAGGTTCAGTGATCTCCCGCCGTTCGGGATCGTCAGATACGGCAGCGAGATGAACGAGATGCTCGCCTGCTCGGGAGTTGGGACGCTGCGGATCGTGCCGCCGGATTCGGCGATTCCCACTGCCGGCGGTGACAGCAGGGTCTTTAGCAAATCCTGCTGATGCGGGTTCATTTCGCCGTAGGATATGGAGTTCCCGGCGGATACCCGATAAAGCTGAACCGAGTCCAGGGATGAGATCATTTCGGCCATGATCTGCTCGGGAGTCAGGATCTCATTCACCTCAGGGACGGATGGCTCGCCTTCCTCGGAGGGATGGGCGAACACGACCAACTCATCAATCAGGCTCCAGCTCGTCCCCGATGCCGCCGCCAGCCCGTCGAGCGCCTTGCTCAGCGGCTCATCCTTCAGGTACATGGAGATGCCGTTCGCAGGCTCGCTGGGGGCAATGACCCCGATCCCGCCCAGCTTGCCGATCGCCATCGCCGCTCCGGGCATGGCTGCATCGGACAAGTGGATGGTGATGTGCTCATCGAGGTCGGGGGGTGCTGCCCAAAGACTGGTCGTGAAGAGCAATGCAAGCGAGAGGATTACTCCCGTTCGAGCGCGAAAGACCATAGCGTTCACTCCACGTAATAAGTAACGAGTAATGCGTAACCGGAATAGTCCATTGCGGATTACTCCTTACGCACTAGATACGAGGACGGCTCTCACTGCATTCTACCACATGCGCTTGCCCTTGGCAACAATTGACCAGGCGGCGAATCGGGAATATAATGGACAGGGAGAAGAACAATGACGATAAGCACTTCTTTCAGAACCAAGCGCTCGGAAATCCTGCGAATTGCAGCCGAACACGGAGTTCGCAATCTTAGAGTCTTCGGCTCAGTTGCTAGGGGCAAAGAATGTCCTGAGAGCGACTTAGATATACTTGTAGATTTGGAGCCCGGGAGAACACTACTCGATCTGGTGGCCGTTAAGCAGGACCTCGAAGATCTACTGGGGTGCGAGGTGGACGTCGTCACTGAGGCAGCAGTTAGCCCCTACATCAGGGAGAACGTACTGAGGGAAGCTGTCAGCCTATGAGCGGTGATCTCCTTTATCTAAGACACATCTTGGATGCGATCGAGAAGATCGAGTCCTATACCGCTCAGGGGCGGCAGACATTCATGACCCACTCCTATTGGCAAGATGCTGTCATCAGGCAGCTTGAGATTATCGGTGAGGCCACTAAGAACCTGTCTACTGAGCTTCGAGATCGGTATCAGGAGATTCCCTGGCGGCGTATCAGTGGGCTGCGGGACGTCTTGATTCATGAGTATATGGGTGTGGACCTGGCGGCCGTGTGGGAGATCACTCAGGTAAACATCCCACCTCTAAGGAACCAGATTCAGCTCATACTAGAGGAACTGGACCGAATCTAGGCCGATTGGCAGCCCGCTCTTAGACTATGCGAATCCTAGCCCTGGATACCACGACTGATACATGCAGCATCGCATTGGCGGAGGACGGGCGGCTTCTCGGCGAGTACAACTTCGCCCATTCGATGGATCTCTCCCGCCGCCTGATGCCGAATATCGTCTCGCTGCTGAAGGACTCGGGGCTTGAGGCCAAGGACGTCCAGGGCATCGGCGTTTCGCTTGGGCCAGGCTCATTCACCGGGCTGAGGATCGGAATCACGACCGCCAAGACCCTCGCTCAGGTGCTGAAAGTGCCCATCGCCGGGGTCGTCACCCTCGACCTTCTAGCCCACCAGTTCGACTATCTCTCCGAGACCATGATCTGCCCCCTCATCAAGGTGCGCAAGGGCGAGGTCTACTACGCCTTGTACCGGGCAAATAGGGGTACCCTCGAGCGGCTCTCAGACTATCAGTCAGGACCAATCCAGGACATAGCTCACTCATCACTCATCACTCATCAGCCCTCACTGGTTATCTGCGGCGATGCTGCCAAGGACAATCTCTCGCCTCTTCAGGAGACTCTTGGTGATAGAGTCATCCTGGCCCCAGATTGGCTTTCCTACCCCAAGGCCTCCATCCTCGCCAGAATCGCCCGTGACATGATCCTTCGCGAGGAGACCGCCGACCCGATCTCCCTCGTGCCCCTCTACATTCGCAAGTCAGCGCCGGAAGTTCGGTTGGAATGTAAGAAGTAGAGCGGTTTCTGATTTGGACGTTGAATGTTGAATGCTCCCTCCCTCTCTGTGTCCTCCGTGTCTTGTATCTCCGTGGTGAAATGATTGACATTCCGCCTCGGCTTAGTGTATCATTCCTCCATCAAATACCCCAGCGACCGCTTACGGTCTAGCAAAGGATGAGGTGAGTATGCCTAAAGTCCTCGTTAGCGATCCCGTTGCAAAAGAAGGAGTCGAGATACTCCAGAAGGAGTTTGAGGTTGATCTCAAACCCGGAATGGAGAAATCGGAACTCATAAGCATCATAGGCGACTATGATGCCCTCGTCGTCCGAAGTGAGACGAAGGTCACCGCCGACGTTCTCGAGGCGGCGAAGAACCTGAAGATCATCGGACGAGCAGGCGTCGGCGTGGACAACATTGATGTCTCGGTCGCAACCCAAAAAGGCATTCTGGTAGTCAATTCGCCCGCGGGCAATACCATCGCGGCCGCCGAATTGACAATGGCCATGATGCTCTCCCTCTCGCGCAATATCCCAAAGGGGCATGAAATGCTTCGGGCCGGCGAGTGGAAAGCCGCGCGCAAAGGTCTGGTGGGCAACGAGCTCTACGGCAAGACTCTCGGCGTGCTCGGCCTCGGCAAGATCGGCAGCGCGGTCGCGAAGCGATCCCAGAGCTTCGAGATGGAGGTCATCGGCAGCGACCCGTTCGTCTCGGAGGAATACGCCCAGAAGCTGGGGATCGAGCTAGTGAGCCTGGAGGACCTCCTCAAGCGAAGCGACTACATTACCCTCCATGTGCCCGCCACCAAGGATACGAAGGGCTCGATTGGGGCGAAGCAGATCGCCATGATGAAGGACGGCGTTCGCATTATCAACGTCGCCCGCGGCGGAATCGTGGATGAAGCCGCCCTCGCTAAGGCGGTCGAGGAGGCCAAGGTCGCCGGGATTGCGTTCGACGTCTATGAGTCCGAGCCGCCTCCCGCGGATAATCCGCTCCTGAAGCTGGACAAGGCCATCACCACTCCTCATCTCGGCGCATCAACCGAAGAGGCGCAGATCAACGTGGCCGTTGACGTGGCCGAGCAGATCGTTGACGTCCTGAACGGCAAGCCTGCTCGCAGCGCGGTCAACATGCCGGCCCTTAGTGCGGAGGTTATGACGGCGGTTGATCCATATATGCTTCTTGGCGAGCGAATGGGCGCAATGGCAACCCAGCTTGTGGATAAGCCCATCAAGAGCATCGAGATCTCCTACTGCGGCGAGTTGAGCACCCTGGAGACCGGTCCGGTCGGTAGGGCGGTCCTGAAGGGCCTGCTTCAGCCGATCCTCACTGAGTCGGTAAACCTGGTGAACGCTCCCATCATCGCTGAGAGCCGGGGAATCCGCATCACCGAGAGCAAGAGCACCGCGCCCGAGGACTACACCACTATCCTGGCGGTGAAGGTCAAGATGGACAAAGGCGAGAAGACGATCGAGGGCACGCTCTTTGGCAAGAAGGATATCCGCATCGTGACGATTGACGGCTACCCGATTGATATCGTCCCCGAGGGCGCGCTGCTCGTGACCACCCACATTGACAAGCCGGGGATCATCGGGCGAGTGGGCACCGTCCTTGGGAACAACCGCATCAACATCGCCGGGATGCACGTCGGCCGCGAGGGTATCGGCAAGCGGGCCGTCATGGTCCTGAACGTGGATAACATTGTCCCCGAGTCGGTCATGAAGCAGATCCGCGAGCTGGACGGCGTCGAAACCGCGAAACTCGTTCAATTCTAATTCTTTTTTATGAGAAAGCCAGGAAGCAGGAGATAATCCTGATTCATGGCTTTCGCTTTTTCCACAACTCCATCCGCCTTCGCCGAGGCTTTGGCGGACAAGCCACTCCAATACTCCACCTCCGGCAGGATTACGTATGATTGCAGGAGTAGAGTAATGGAGGAGTAGGAGTTCATGTTTTTCGAAAAGGCCATACCCGCTGAGGCTCATGATGCCTACCGGCGCGACGCCTGGTCGGGCATACTCAGCGGCTTATATACCGGGGCGATCTTCCCGTTTATCGGGTTTATCGCCAGGGACCGCCTTCATGCAAGTGTGACCCTCATTGGCCTCATGACCGCCGCCCCTTTCATTGGCAATATGTTCGCACTCTTCTATGCGAACGCCATGGAAGGCCGGCGGAAGATGCCCTATTTCGTCTGGTCGCTGGTTATCGCCAGAGCGCTCTTCTTTTTCGTGCTGTTCGCCTACTCGCCGCTGACTTTCGCCATAATCGTCTCGGTAATACAGATCATCGCCTCGGTATCCGGCCCGGCCTATGCCGCCATCCTGAAAGAGATCTACCCCGATGAGCATCGCGGCCGAATAATGGCCTACATCCGAGTCGGGCTGGCGTTCATGACCTTCATCGGAACCCAGCTTGTCGGGCAGTTGCTCAAAAGGCACATAGTCAGCTTCCAAGTCCTTTTCCCTATTGCCGGTCTCTTCGGCGTGATATCCGCGCTCACCTTTGGGACGATCAAGACCGCGCTCGTTGACCCTGATCACCCCAGCAATCACAAGGTCCCGACTCACCAGTTCCTAAAGAATACGCTCGCCATCTTCAAGGAGGACCGGAATTACGCCTGGTTTGCCATGTCGGTCTTCACCTACGGGTTCGGCAATCTCATCGCCGCCCCGCTCTATCCGGTTTTCCAGGTGGACGCTCTGCATATCACCGCCGCCCAGGTGGCCTTGCTGGCGAACATCGCCACGGTGATCTGGATGTTCTCCTACTTCTACTGGGGTAAGTACGTGGACATGCGAAGTCCCCTGAGGGCTGTGGTCGTCAACGTGCTCATGGTAAGCCTGATTCCGCTGGTGTACTTCTTCGCAAGGAGCGTGTGGATGCTCATCCCGGCGGCAGTGATCACTGGGATCACCATGGGCGGGGTGGAACTCAGCTACTTCAACAGCATCCTCTACTTCGCCAAGGAGGGCAGGGAGTCGCACTACCAGGCGCTGCACGCGTTCTTGCTCGGCATACGAGGGACGATCGCCCCGTTCATCGGAGCGGCTATCGTCGCGTCCTTCAAGTCGGGAGGCATAGACGTCAGGTACCTGTTCCTGATTTCCATGGCGCTCATGCTCCTGGGGGCCGTGCTCCAACTTGTGGGCGTGAAGAGCAGGTACTGAACGGAGTATGCGAGTGTGGGAGTGTAGGAGTAAAATGGGAGCGGATGACTCCGCTCCCTCACCTATCACTCATCACTCATCACGCATAAGGACCTACTCCTTCTCCTCCAACTCGGATTCGAGTTCCTTGCGCTTTTCCTCCGCCGCTCGCCGCCCCGTCATGACGGCTTCCCGAATCCGCTGCTGGCCGGTGCCCATCCATTCGCGACTCTTGCCGACCGCCGTCTGAACCTGCTCCTGGGCCTTGCCGGCCATCTCACTCGTCCGATGCTTGACGTCGCCCCAGGCCTCACCGGCTTTCCTTCCCACATCCTTTGCCCTGTCCTGAATGTCGTGCCTCAAATCCTCGCCCTTCTTCGGGGCATACAGAAGCGCCGTCACAGCTCCTGCGGCAGCGCCGACTATCATTCCCAACCAGAAGTTGCCTTTACGTGCCATTGCTCAACCTCCTTTCACGATGCGCGCCTGCATGACTGCACCGCCTCGGATATGCCTGCGACCAAACTGGAGAAACTGATCAGAGGCGACGTGATGGTCTCCTTCACTACTTCGCTGGTCGCCATCACGTTCCCCGAAACCTTCCGGGCGGTCTGCTCGCTGATATCCAGAATCCGCCCCGTTCGATCTTCCACCGTGTCAACCAGTTTATTCACGTTGTGAATCGTGTTCTTGGCCTCGCACACCGCCTGCCTCACGGGCTTATCTATCAGCCTCTTCAAGGCAAACAACGCGACCGCCGTCCCGACCAGCACCACGAAATTGCAGAAGGCGATTACGCCCACGAATACAATCAGAAGCGTCATGATCAAGCTCCAAGTAAGCAAAATCCAACGTGATTGCTATACCCATGCCATCGGAAAAACGAAACTGGAGCCACGCATGAGTTTGCCTGGTTGGGGGGTAAGCGCCGGCGGTTGACCAAAATGCCTTTTCGCGGTATAATTCAATCTGCAATCCGAAATCCGCAATCCGAAATCGGAATTGGGCCCATAGCTCAGCGGTAGAGCCGCCGGCTCATAACCGGCTGGTCCCTGGTTCGAATCCGGGTGGGCCCACCATTCAGTAAACAGTGAACGGTGAACAGTAAGCAGTGAGGGCTTCACGGCTTCACGAGAAAGCGATCATACATTCCCGTGGGCGCCCCCCACGATACCTGAATATCGGTTACTCGTGCCGATCTAGGTCCGTCTCGAAGCGCCTCCAGGAACTCCCTCAGCACATCTTCTTCGCATTCGGCGACTACCTCCAGGCTTCCACCGGGAAGATTGCGGACATAGCCGGTGATCCCGAAGTCATTCGCCGCCTGCCTGGCAAAGAACCTGAAGCCAACGCCCTGTACGCGTCCCTCTATCCGAGCCTCAAACCGTCTCCTAGCCATCATCCTGCCCCTGACATTCGACCATTTGACCATTTGACCATTTCCCATTCCCCATCCTCCGAAAACTGGTAATTCTACTGATTGACGTGTATCATGAGAAGCGATAGTCTGATATAAGGAGGATCGGGGCGCATGAGGAAAACCGCACTCCTGCTCACAGCTATTGTCATTATCTACTCGACCGGCATCACGTCAGCAGATACAATCACCGCGCCGCCGGCCGCGATTACTCCCGGTTGGAACATGATGTCCATCCCGGCGGTCCCCAGTTCGGTTGGCACCAATCCGCCAGGTTTCCCCCCCGATGTGCTCGATGAGCTCGTCGGCGGCGGCACAGGCCTGGACGGCAGGCTCACTCGCTGGGAGGCATCCACCCAATCAAGCATCGGCTGGGACTCCACAACGCCCGAGACGATGGCATACTTCGGGAGCCTTCTCCTCGGCGACGGGTACTGGCTGTACGTTGATCCTGCCGCCACCTTGCCGATAACCTACTCAGGCATCACTTCGAATGACTCAGTTGATATGTTCATCAGTCTGCCGCAGGCGGGGTGGAATTTGATCGGCTATCCCTACACCACCCCCACCCCGATCACCGATTATCCATGCTTTTCAGGGACTCCTTACGCCTGGGAAAGCGTGAAGATTACCGACGGCCTGACCACCAAGAGCCTCTACGACGCCTCTCAATATGGAGCAGGATGGATCTGTTCCATCGCTCTATGGTGGGACAGCGCGCACAGGAGTAGTCGCGACCTGGGTGTGACCGATGATTACTCCTACTCCGAATCAATGATCGCCTGGCACGGCTACTGGGTCAGAACCTTCAAGGACAATCTGGGCCTGATCCTCGAAGCCCCGAATCCCTAGTCGAAATGCGGTATTGGGGTGATGGGGTGCTGGGACAATGGGATCCGACCATCAGCCATTCCGCTTCTCGGATATGTGAGTCTTCGACTGCGGATCCACAAGTGGCCCGAGAGCCTGGTCGGTGAGGCTGTCGAACCAGTGGTGGAAGGTCTGGCCGTTGTAGGTGATCTTGGCTCTGCCGGTCGGCCAGTCTCTCTTGCGTTCGGCCTCCTGTAAATCAGGGGGAAGCATCCCCATGGATTCGAGATAAGCTTCCATCGTCTGGTATCTCCTGACCAAGACAGTCCGGCCGTCTTCCGAGACGTAGATATCATCGAGATGGCTTGATTCCGGTTTCTCTCCCCACTGACATATGCGTACTAGCCGCATGCACGAATGCTCAGTCCCTCCTATAGTCACCGAGGCATATCCTGAGAAGTGCCGAAGCTCGTCTGCCGGCCCCTCCATCGTGCTGTCATCCGCCAGCTTGACTTCCTCAGAAGGCGTCAGGCGAACTGGTGGCGGGCATAAGTAAATCCAGTCATTAAGCAGGGCGGAATCAGGCGTTGGGGATCTTCCAACATGGAAATAATGCGCCCAATCCCAGATGATCTTGAAAGAGCCATCGAGGTAATCGCCTCCACTCTCTCGCACCTCGAAGCACCAAACGCCCCGCGCTTTCACTCGCCTTGCTGTATTCAAGAGAGTGGCTTCGAGGAAGCTTCCATCATCGGCATCATATTCAGCATAGAACGCCTCGGCGCCTACCTGCGGGAGCACAAAGTGGTGGTCGCATTCCTGGAATATCGGTTCAAAACCGAGGCTCTTGCCATGAGAGATATCTATCGGGGGTTCGCTGCGGGGCAGAGTGGATAGCAAACGGACGATCTCCCTCTGACGGCTCTTGGTCAATCTCCGCTCGCGCGGCATATGTGGGTATCGTTGGGGCATAGGGCCTCCTCCCTCATCAACCATCAACCATTCCGTCGGCGATCGCCATGAAGAACTTCTCAGCGTACTCGCCATACTTCTCGCCGGCTGTCTTGCGGATCTGAACGATCACCAGGTCCTTATCCAGGTCAACCCTCAGGATGCAGGCCGATGCCGAGGCGTGGCCGATGGTGCGCTGGCCGAAGATCAGGTCTTTCGGGTCTATCGAACCCGGCGGCGCGCCGGGCTTTTGCTCCGGCATCCAGGTAAGGCCAATCCCCCATTCCACCTTGACCGCCGGGTAATACTTGCTCAGGTCCTCGGGAAGGAGCTTCTCGAAGGTTTCCTCCGAGATGAACTGCTTGTCCCCGTATCTCCCATGGTTCGCGAGCCACTGACCCAGGGTCCCTAGTTCACGGGCGGTCAGGTGGGTGCCGAATGCAAGGTCGTCGAGCCGCACATCGTTGATTCCCAGGGGACGGAACAGGTGGTCGTGGAAGAGGCGGACGATGCTCTTGCCGGTCATATACTCCATCGCTTTGCCCGCGAGGTCGTAGCCCATGCCGTTGTACAAGTGCACCTGCCCGGGATGGAGAGCTTCCAGGCCGTTGAGCACGATGTTGTCCAGCCAGGGATCGTGGATGCCGCCCCACTCGCCATGCCCCTCCAGGCCGCTCGTGTGGGTGAACAGATGGCGGTATGTCAGCATGTGCTCGCCCTTCGTCGGGAAGCCTGGGACGACCCTTCCGATGGGGTTGTCGAGTTTAACATAGCCCTGTTCGAGGAACTGGCCGAAGAGCATACCCGTGACGGCTTTGGTGATTGACGCTACGTCGGTCCGGTAGTCGAGGCCGACCTGCCCGAACGCTTCGTGGGTGACGATGACGCCGTTTCGGGCGACGAGGACGGTGAACGGCTCGCCGGAATCTTCTGCCCACTTGCGGCAGACGGCGTCGATCTTCTCCTTGGCGTCTGGATTCATCCCGGCTTCGGCGGGAGTGCCCTCATGCAGAACGAGTGCGGGCTTGTCCAGCTTCTTCGGAGGGGCGAGCGGGCGTACCTTGTCCGTGAGGCCTAAGAGCTTCAGCTTCAGGGCGAGATGGAAGTCATCGTTCACGACCTGAGACGACTCGGTATGTGTAGCGGAGTGGCCCAACGGCTTGGCCTCGCACAACCCCGCGAGTTCAATGGCGCCTTGTTCTGTGCAAAACAGCGCGTCGCGGTACAGGCCGGCCGCCCGTTCACCCACAAGCTGCCGACGTTCCTGCCATGCCTGGGAATCCATCGGCTTGCCCAGATATGGCACGTCCAGACTCCAGTTCTGCCAAATATCCAAGTCCGGGGGCGCGATGTAGAAAGTCATCGCGCGGCGGACGGGCGTGCCGTCCTTCATCTTGCCCTCGACGTATGCCGCATAGCGTCCAGGCTTCTCCAGCCCTTTGACCTCGTTCAGATCGCTGTCGTACCAATGTATTGTAAGCGGGAGATCACCGACGAGTTCCCGCACCTCATCTGCATCCCGCCAGATGATCCTCGGATTAGCCCCCGGCCAGAACACATACTGCGGCCAGGTCAAGTCCGTCACGGTGAGCGACTGCTGCTGGAACTTGCGCTTGCTTTCCTCCAACTCGATCTGTGCCTCGATCTTCTGCCCCTGTTCCTTGCCGTAGACTTCGAGGATGAGCGCCCAGTCGCCGACGCCGTTCTCAACCTTGGCCAGGATGGAGTTCACGCCCTTGCGGAGCTTCGCCTTGAAGCGGTCCCGGCGGGCGACGCACGACCTTGCCACGAGGTTGTCGTGTATGAGCTTGCCGTTCAGCCACACCTTCACGCCGTCGTCGGAGCCGAGGAAGAAGAGCGCCTCCTGATCGGAAGGCGACTCAAGCTTGGTGTAGGCATAAGCCAGCTTGCGGTCGGCATCGGTATAGTGAGCGCGGAAATCAAGCAGCGTGCCATCGAGCCTCACCGACTCGGCCTTGATGTCGCCGATGGCGGTCTCAGGCCCAATCTTCGCCTTCGCCTCACCGCCGATGGACGTCAGATAGTCGATATCGAACGCCCCGCGATCCTTCGCTCCCTCCGCACGCTCGGGGTTCGGGAACGGCCCGATGACCGTCCACTGCCGGACGTATCCCTCGGGTTTAGGCGGCGCTGCTCTAGTTATTATGCACAAACTCCAAAGGGCCAGAATGCAGAAGGTGGTGGTCCTGATTTGCATCGGCGTTTCCTTTCCAACTATTCGAGCTATGTCCTACTTTGCCAACACTCTTGCCTGCCGAAGTAATGCGATAGTCCGGATCGTCTCATGCTCCTCCAATCACTGACTTGATCCTCTTTCCACCGAGTCCTCGGTCTCGTTCGAGTTACCCGGATGGACAGCGGATATCGGCATAGCAGAAACCGGTCTTGCACCGCGTTTCCTGCTCCTCTATCCATTTTTCGAGGCCAATCTCTTTCTGGCGCTTCCCGTCGGCAAGGAGTATCGGGTAAGTCTTCGCCAGGCTGTCGAGCCGCTCGCAGGGATACTCCGCGCGCGAGGAGCAGACCTCGACCTTCTTCCCGGCGGCGCACTTGCGGACCTCGCATCCGGGGTCGCCGCACTTGCCTCCGCGGCAGCCCGTGAAATCCTTGGGTATGTCCGCCAGCTTCCTTAGCTCCTTGAGGAGTGCCTTCTGATCATCATTGCCCCAGAACTCCATGCCGTCTTTGACCAAAGTCTCCAGTAGAGCGGAAGCCTGCTTTGGTGTGCGGGCGAGATTGGAGCACAGTCCGCAGTATAGTCCGCAGTAGGTCACGCGTGTCAGGTCCATCTTCTTTGCCTCCTTCGCTGTGGAACTGGATTGCTCAAATGGCAGTGCGCCGAGCGCACCGGCGGCCAGTCCCGTCTTTAGGAAATCACGCCTGTTCGTTCTCATTCATCCTCCAAATCAGATGATCGTCCGGATTGCCTGGATAGCCTTTTCTTCTATTTCCATCGCCTGCAGAAGAAGCTCCTGCTCACGCCGCCTCACCTCAGGCGTCCAATCGGCCCGGATTTCCCGCGTCCACGGCCGAAAAGGCCCTGGAAGTCTACAGTCCGTTCTCAAGTAAAGCTGGCGGCTCGCCGGCATCCTATCCTCCGGAGCGCCGATGCCCCCAACCAGCATTCTCATACCGTCCTCTATGCTTTGCCGTAGGCTTTTTTCAAGACAAGGCCAACCACCATCTCAAGATCCTTGTGGTACTTCGGTATCCCTATGGCAAGCGCTTTTAGAAACAGCAGTCTCTCGAGCGAGACAACCAGGAAATCGAATTCTTCTATTGCATTTGATCTCAGGTATTCGTAGTCGAACCTGCAAATCTGATTCCATATTTCATAACCAAACTCGCAAATGCCAATGTCGCCGCACAGGTCTTTGGCATTATGAGGATACTTCGAAAGCAAAGCACAATGGTCTTCTTCGTGGACCACCAAGTCGATGTCAGCTCCTGCCTTTCGCAGGCCATAATACTCCATTGCTTTTCCACCGATCAACAGCGGTTTGTGAAGGAAGGCATATTGCAGCACTTCCAGTCCCAATTCCATCTAGTTTGCTTCCCCTCGCTGAAACTACTTGCGGTTCTGCGTAATCTAGGAGATTACATATCCATCTTCATTAGTCTTGAGCAGACCCTTAGAGGAATCAAGGAGCACAAGATGATTTCCCCAGGGATCTCGAACGACAACGCATTTACCAATCCGAATATCAAACGGTCCGGCAACGATGACACCACCTGCGGCTTGAAAACGCTCAGCGGCTTCAACCGCTGATTCCACTTTGATATCCGTTTCGCTCCGAGGATCGTCCTGACGTAGTACCAGCTCGGTAACGCCGTCACCAAAAGCCAGTCCGGCCTGCGTCTCGGTCCGCCAGACGAGCTTGTGCCCCAGCTTGTCTCGATAGAATTCGAGTGCTGCTTCCAAGTCATCAACCGGAAGAATGATGCAATCTACACAATTAAACAACGCATCAGCCATAAGCCCTAATCTCTTTCATTTTACCGCAGTGCTGCAGCCACATTCCTCCTATAAAGGAGTAACCACCTCCATGTTTCTTCAACGCAGTGTGGAACTCACCGTGTCGCCGTGTCTTTCCCGTACCACCGTCGCCTATCTCCGCCACACGCAACGATAATTGAACCTTCTATTCGGCGCCGAGTCGCCATTGATGCAAAGAGAGATAGGATCGGTGAGATCGGCAGGATTATCGCACCAGTGGAAATCGAATGAGAAGGCATTGCCTTCAAGCATGCCTGATCTCACTGATGGCGTTTCCCTCTATCTCCATCGCCTGGAGGAGACGCGCCTGCTCGTGCTGCCTCATCTCTGGAGTCCAATCGGACTGAGACTTCTCGGTCCACGGCCCGAGAAAGACTTCCTTGCGCTCGAACGAGGAACCATGGAGCAGGTCTATCTCTTCCTGATACAGTGCGATCGCTCTCGTCAGGGCCTCCTGGAAGTCGCCTGAGACATCGTCCAGATGACTGCTCAAGAACATCACCGCCGCCATGCGGGAGTCTATCACATTGCCCAGACACCACCAGCTCACAAAAAAGAGAAGTTCGCGCTCCTTCTCCGTCCACTCGTCGTATCGGCCTACGTCTTCCGCCCACTGCTCGAATGCCCGGAAGCCATACAGGTATTGCCCCTTGCCCATGTAGTCATACACCCCTTCGGGCCGGTCCCAATTCCCAATGGCAATTCGGAGACTGTGCATCAGCATGTCCTTCGGCTGCAGAGGCTTGTCAAATCCCTCGAACAGAACCAGGAATCCGGGCAGGTCATCGAGTGATTGCTTGACGGTCTCCGGGCTGCCGTACGTCTGCATTAGCACGGCACGACCGCCGTCCTCGTAGCCCTTAATGACCGCAATGTTCCACGTCTTGTCATACGCCAGCACAGGATTCCCGGCATTGATGGACTTTACAACATCTTGTGCGAACCTGCCCATCTTCGGCTCTTTGTCATTCAAATGAGCCTCCATCCTGAATTGCCAGCCGGTCGCCTGCCTAAACCACCCGTCTTCCTCAGGGAACTCACCTACGCAGCTCGACGGACACCACCTCATATAGTCCGCGGGTCCTTGATACCACCTCGTCCGAAACGCCAATCCAGTGACCCCCATAATCGTCGGGTAATCGAATGGATGATCTGTCAACGTCAGCGCTGCCTCCAGCGCCCCGCAGTACGTGCATGCCTTTCGCTGACCCCATGCCAGTTTGGGGATGTTCTCCAATACCCAGCTTGTGAACTTCTCGTCCGGTGCATTCTCGTGCAGATAATCGCCAACCATCGCCATCATGCTCTCCTTCAGCCGGTTTCTGGAGGTGTGCAGGCGGCTCTTCACCGTGGACACAGGCACATCCAGGAATCCGGCGATGTCATTGTGAGAGTATCCGTTGATGTAGAAGAGAGTCGTCACCACACGCTCATTCTCCGGCAGTGAACCGATGGCATTCATGACGCGCTCTCGCATGTCCCTTGCCTCAATCACTTGAGCCGGTTCCTCGGGCGCAGGGACATCAATCGCATCTTCCAGCGGAACAGTCGAAAGGCGCTTTCCACGAGTGAGCCTGGTGCATTGTGTGAAGACTATTCGGCGAAACCAGCTTGCGAACGCCTGAGGCTCTCGCAGACTGCCAAGCTCCCGGTACGCCTGTATGAAAGCCTCCTGGGCGGCATCCTCGGCAAGGTCGAAATCACCAAGGATCGAGTAAGCATACCCGCAAGCCATGTCCTGAAAGCGCTGGACCATCTGCCCGTATGCCTCCAGGCTTCCTTGCTGCGCGCTGTTGATTGTGGATTCCAGCTCTTCCATGACCCTATTCTATCAAATCGGACTCTCATACAAAAGAGCCAGGTTTGGAGGAAAAGGTTTCAGGCGTAGTTCAGAACCTCCGAATCCCTTCTGCAACTTGCGAAGTGATCAACAGGTCCTTAATGCCGCCGGAGTCATGGGCACTCTTCAGGATAGGTAAGACATCGCCGGCAACGTCAAGGGCGAGGTCAATGTCCTCGGCCCGATGCGAATAGTTGATGAAGTTCAGGCCGCCTCGACGAAGAAGGATTCCTCGCTTCGCCATTTCCTGGAGAAGCAGAGTCATGAGGTCCTGATTGACCTCCGCCTCACAGCCGAACGAGTACGAACTCATCGCCGGATGTCCCCGGAATTCCAGCGCCAGGCCGATCTCCTTCGCGATCCCGTTCATCCCCATCATGAATCGCTCGCCTTGAGTGCGGATGTGGCCGATGACGTCCTGGGTCCGATACTCATTCAGGCACGCCACGACCGCCGCCAGCGAGAGAGCCTCCCCGCCGTAGGTCGAGGAGATCACCAGCTCGGCCGCAACTCTCATGACCTCCCGCTTCCCGGCAACTGCCGCGATCGGAAGGCCGTTCGATATCCCCTTGGCGAAGACGGCGATGTCCGGCATGACGCCATAAAGCTCCTGAGCGCCTCCAAGGGCAACTCGGAAACCGGAGACGATCTCATCGTACACCAGCAAGGTATGGTGCTTATCCGCCAGTTCTCTCGCCCAGCGGAGAAAGCCGCCCGTATCGGAATTTTGGTAAGATACCGGCTCCAGGCAGATGCAGGCGATCTGGCCCTTATGCTGATTCAGGACCGCCTCCAGGCAGTTGTCGCCCTCGAACGCCCCAAATGCGAAGCCGGTGATGGATTTCTTTAGCGACTTGGGCACGCCCACAGCATCGTTCACCGCCGCCCAGGTATCCAGCCAGCCGTGATAGCCCGAGGTGACGACCAAATCCTTGCCGGTGTACCCGCGCGCGATCCGGGCAGCGGCGGAAGTGGCTTCAGCGCCGGTCTTCAGAAACCTGACCATCTCAGCGCAAGGGACGGCCTCGATGACCGCCTTGGCCGCCTCGATCTCCAGCGGGTGCATCATTGAGAAGATCGTGCCCTTGGCAAGCTGACGGCGGACCGCCTCATCCACCGCCGGATAGCAATAGCCAAGGGTGATCGGCCCCAGTGCGCCGATGAGATCGAGGTACTTATTCCCGTCCACGTCCCAGACATGGCAGCCCTCGCCACGTTCGAGGTAGATCGGCATCGCCCCCAAGGCGAAGCTCGTCGGCCGCTTGCTCATCGTTTGGCTCGCGCCCGGGATGATGGTGATTGCTTCTTCGTAAAGCTGCTTTGACTTCGTCAGGTTGAGGTTTTCCATGCCAACGATGATACACGCCTGGCGCTTGAGTTTCAAGGGGTGTCACGGCCCGATGTTCGCACCGACCCAAACTGTGGCTGCCTGCTTGGTCAAGTTCATCACTGGCACAGAAGCATTCACCATGCTCCTGGTATTCTTGGGCTCTGCAAAAGGCTGGTCGCGAAGGCTCGCGTTCGTGTGGACAACTGCGACACCCTTTGCGTTCACGATTGCCACATAGGCCAGCGGCTTCTCTTTCACCAGATCTTCGGCGAAACTCTGAAGGTCTCCCCAGTTTCCGGCGATGATCTGCTTGCTTCCGAACACGGAGATCGCATGAGCGGTATCCTGTGCCAATTCGGTCGTGCGATCCCTGATCTGCCGTCCGCACTCGATGGATTTCCAGCCCCACATCGCGCCAAAGGCCAGGATGATTATCACGAAGAATATCAACCACCCGACTACCGCTCGGCCATGTACGGCGGAACGTCCGTTCATCATCTTTGTCATTTCCCTCACCTCTGTCTGATTGTTCCCCAAAGGGCCTCGGATTCCTACCCAACGTCCTTTGTTGCCTTCGCTAACTCTATACTGCGGATATACCTGATCCCCGGAATCTGCGCCAGCGCCACGGTCAGCAGTATGCCCACAACCGTGATCAGGTAGGTCTGCGGGAAAATCACCGTCTGCATACTGAACGATTCGCTCTGGTATGCTTGTACGAACCTGTTCGCCAGCCACCACCCGAACGGCAGCCCTATCACAAGCCCCACGGCGTATGCCAGCATGTTCTCGACCCAGACCATCCTCGCGGCGGCCGCGACGCTCAGCCCCAGCGTGCGAAGTGTGGCGATCTCCCTCGTGCGCTCGATAACATTCATCAGGGTTGAGTTGAAAATGATAACACCCGCGAGAGCGATTGAGAATGCGAGCATTATGTTGAAGAACGTCCTGGACTGGCGCAGGAGGTTCTCAATCTCCTCGACTACGTCCCTAGTTACCTCGACCGAGGCAATGCCGTCCAGATCGTACAGCCGCCGCTCCACTCCGGTTACGTATTCGGGGTTGACCTTCATCGCAACGGCGTTCACTGCATTAGGAGGGAGTTCCAGAGCGCTGCCGTACCAATCTCTCACCTGACCGATCGAGGCATAGGTCGTCGCTCCCACCGGTTGATATGTTACGCTGCTGATGCGCACCAGCCTATCGAGCCGGGTCTCCATGAGCGCCCGACTTGGGGAAAGAACTCTCTGGCGAAAAGTCGGCCTCACAAGCTCCTGCCTGAGGCGGTCCGCCGGCATAAGCGGCTGCCGGGTAGACGCGAGCGGCACTTCGGGGATGACCTGTTTCGGCAGAGTGAGGCGTACCGTTCCGCCCTCCCATAGATGCAGCTTCCTGGCGGTCGTTCCCGCGACCATCAGGCCAGTCGGCTTCACAGGCACATTCTCGCCCTCCGGCGTGCTGAGAGTCAGCAGCCGGCTGTTCGGCTGCACGCCATATATCAAAACGGTCTGGCTCTCGTTACCTTTAACCAGCTTCGCGGGCACCGCCAGCACAGTCTCCATGATGGTCACGCCTGGCCATCGCTCGATGCGCTCCGTCGCGAACCCGTTTTGCGGCGTCAGGTAGGAGGCCATGATGTCATAGTGGATGCTGTACTTGAAGTAGAAGTCTATCGCCGCTATGGTAGAATCCAGCAGACCGGCGGAGACGAGAAGGAGCGTTGCGCCCGATGCAATCCCCGCCACCGTGGAGATCGTTCGCCTCGGATTCCTTAGGAAGTTTCTCAGCGGCAGGCGGGTGAGCAGTGGGTATCGGCGAAGGAAGTGGAGATACTTCTCAACCGCGTGACCTCTTCCGATTTCAGGTATCTCAACTCCTATTGCTTCTGCGGGATTGAGCCTGGCGGCCGCACGGGCTGGGAATAGCCCGGAGAAGCCGGTAACAATCGCCGTAAGGGCGAATCCTCCCAAGATGACGCTCCACCTCGGCGAGACGTCGTAATATGGCACCTGGACAAAGCTAGTGTAGTACCTGGTGATCACAATCCCAAGGTAGTGGCCGATCCCAACGCCCAGAAATCCGCCGAGAGCGCCTACAATCAGAGAGTAATATGCAAAGTGCTGGCCAACCACCCGCCTCGAAAAGCCCACCGCCCTCAGGAATCCGATCTGACTGCGCTGGGCGTGGACCATTCGGCTGAGCATATTGTAGACGCTCAGGCTGGATATCGTGAGGAAGAGCACCGGGAAGAACAGTGCGAGCGACTGCAAGCCTCGGAGGTCCTGATTTAGCAGGTCCACGCTAGCCTGATCCTCCTGAGGTATCGCCTCTTCCGCGCCATAAGGCCCGAGAATCCGCTCGGCCAATCGTATGGCGGTCCGTCTCTTCGCCGCCGACGACACAGTGAAGCCAATATTATTGAACGAGCCCGCCGTCCCGAACAGCTCGTCAACCATAGATTTCCGCATCCACATGACGCCGAACGTCCGGGGAGTCGGGAACGGGTTCTCGGGCCCTTGCACGACGTAGATGTACTCGGGACTTTGGACGATCCCCACGACGCGAAACCGTATCTTGTCGCCTTCTTCAACTATTCTGAGGAAATCGCCCGGCTCGTAGCCATGGAATTCGGCAAAGCTCGCCTCCAGGAGGATCTCCCTGACGGCCGCTTGACCGGGATACGACCCCGAAACGAGCTTGAGCTGGTTTACCTGCGGCTGACCGGTATCCGGTATGCTGATAATCCGCCCGACCACTTTGCGGCTTGCGGATTCCGGCTGATCAACCTCCACCTGCTCGACAGTTCTTCCCTCCACGCTTTGCACGCCCGGGATCGTCCTGAGGGAGAAGATCACTTCCTTCGGCGCGCTTTGGACCGGGATGGTGAAATCTGCGAGGTTGAGCCGGCGATAGGAGTAGGCATACGAACTCTCCAGATTCAGATACAGTTCGTACGATGCGGTGAAAAGGGCTATTCCCACCAGCAGGAGGAAGACGATTCCGCCGAACATGAGCGGCGAGGAGGTGATGTCACGGAGGAGTTTGAGATTGAGCTTTGACCCTACCATTTCAATTCACTCGGACTCTGCGGAGTCGGGTTTGTCTCAACGGCGGTGATTTCGCCGCTCCGCATGCGGATCACTCGGTCGGCGATGGAGGCAAGGGCGCTGTTGTGCGTGACTATCAGGGCAGTGATGCCCCCGCTTCTTGCCAGATCGGTGAAAACGGCAAGTACCCTGATGCCGGTCTCGAAATCAAGGTTGCCGGTCAGTTCATCGGCAAGCAGAAGTCTTGGGCGCTTTACCAGCGCTCTGGCGATTGCCACGCGCTGCTGTTCGCCGCCGGACAATTCGCTGGGGA
>Ga0307378_10001651_pt1 | contig 35729 bp, 21 predicted proteins | sample UN1MG_FD_202238 | JGI IMG/M metagenome (GOLD analysis project Ga0307378, IMG submission 202238) | Soil microbial communities from Risofladan, Vaasa, Finland - UN-1 | ecosystem: Environmental > Terrestrial > Soil > Coastal area > Acid sulfate soil | place: Finland: Risofladan, Vaasa | collected... | reverse complement strand
TGAACTTACTCTTAGCAGGTCGACGTGAGGGCATTCTGCATCAGAGCATGGATCTTATCTCTGGCTCCGAAGGGCCCGTTTGGATCATGGCAGGCAGGCTGTCGTGGCTGCGCGAACTGCACCTTGCCATAGTGCTAGCCCCATTTTCCGCACCCTGGCGTGCGCTGCAACGGGGTGGGGGGGTGGGAAAATTCAGGGGGCGCGGGGCAATCGTCGGCTGAGGATTTGGGCGGGGGTGTGGAAGCCGAGTTGGTCGAGGATTTGCCGTTGGCGAGTGGTGAGGCGAGTCGGCTGCACCTCGCGACCGATTCGACGGTGGTGAATGATGAGCGTGTACGCGTTGAACGCATCGAGGATCGTTCGGGTCGTCGTCCGGCGTTCCTTGGTCGACGCGTTGTCAGGAACGTTCTCTCGGTAGATCCGCTGAATGAGGAAGTAGAGGGTCAGCGTGATCATCATCAAGAACACCAACGCCTCGACTCGATGCGGCGATTTGAGGAACACCGGATGCACGGCCAAAGGCGTCTTGAATTCGTGGTTGGCCAACTCGGAGTGGGCCTGCTGCTTGTACTTCGTGAACAGAAGGTCGGCGGATTCCGTCGGCGGGGCCGTGGTGACCAGTGCCGAGTAGCCGTCGTAGTCCGCGTCGCGTTCGGCCGCCTGTTCGTCGTAGATGAACTCGAAGTGGTGCGTGGGCCGTTTGCACCCTCGCTTCGGGGGCAGGAGGTCATCCCGCTCGGCCGGCGTCAGGGGAATCATCTCGTAGCGGAAATAGTTGGCCGCCTGGCGTTTGCCCAAGACCTTGCTCACCCGTCGCGCGACCGAGGTCGGGTCGGTGTTGCGTCGTCCCTCGGACACGCTTTTCGCGATGTTCTCCAGCCCCCGGCGAATCTTGGCGATCGATTTCTCGCGGTTCTTCCGGGCGATCTTCTGGTCGGCCGTACTGAACACGAAGATCACTCGGCACGGAATCGTCTGGCCCGACTGCGCGTCGGTCAGTTGATGGCGGACGACGCCCAACTCGTAGTGCTCGTGGGGCAGGCTGCCTTGCGTGCGGCGACGCTCTTGCTCGATCGACAGGTAGCTGGCCTTTTTCCACTTCAATGACCGGCGGTGCTCGTCGAACAACGGACGGAACTCATCCCACGGAGCGGCGACCAAGGCGTGATACCCCGCTTGAGACAGACGAAGCAAATGGCCTGCCGAGAACGTGCCGCGATCCGAGATCATCGTCAACTTGGGCGGACGGAGGTGTTTCCGAAGCAAGGCCAGTTGTTCGCGTGCCGCCGTGTGGCCGTTGTCGTTCCCGTTGACGGTGTGCCCGAAAATCGGCAACGCCCCCAACTCGTCGACCACGGTACACAGTCCGGCGTGGACCATCCGCACCCCCTTCGGGGTGTTGTTCATGGGACGCCCTTGCGTAATGTGGGGCGGAGGCAAAGCCCCGTCGCTGCGTACTCGACCGTCTTCGTCAACCGCCGCACGCGGTTCCGAGGTTTCGTAGGCGCCGTGGAGCAGAATGTGCGTCGGATCGTAGTGCAACTCCGAAAGAGGGACGTTGAACTCCTGCGATACGTGCAACGCGAACGAGGCGAGAATCGAGTGTCGCTGTTGGAAGAAAGCATCGAGCGATCGTCCCAGCCGGTCGTCGTTGAGCTTCTCCGGTGGAATGCCCCACAAGACGTCGGCGCCCGTTTCGGCTGCCCAGCCCGGCACGTTGATCAACGCCACGGGACTGAACAGCCGCGCCGCAATCAAGAGGCTCAACACCGCACCGTGATCGAACTCGGCCTGCGGATCCGCGGGAAGATGCGCATTGATGATCTCGGCCACCTTCATGCGCTGAAGCAAAGGCCAGATCACCGCCAACGCACCAAACCGGCAGCCCTCCGCCGCCGATTGGTCTCCGTACCATGCGAACGTCATCCCCCCACCATGCGCGATGTCGGCAGCCAGCGCAATACCACCTTTGGGGGAAATCGCGGGTGCGGAAAACAGGGCTAGCCGGACTGAAGCAGCCCACGCTGAAGAGGATCGCGCGTTGGTGGCGCTTTTGCGGAGGATGCAATCGCCGGTTGCCCGGTCAAAGGCGATATCGCTGCGCCAGCGCGGTGCTCAGAGTTTGCAGCCCGTGGGAGTCGGCGTACGCCTTCAGTTCCGCCGGATGCGAAGGGCTTGCCTCGGCAAAGACGTTTTCGCGGAACAGCTCGACGGCCTGCTGCATCGCCTCGGCTCCCAGGGCGGGGTCGTACCGGCCTTGGCGGTTCTTGATGCCGTTGATGGCCGATCCGGCCAGGAAGAGGTAGTTGTCGCTGCCCGCCCCCGCGGCGACGTCGAGCAGGTTGGGGATGATGTTCCCCTGGTCGAGCCCGCCGGCCCGGGCCATCATCACGGGCGGAAGGTCTGCCAGCGGCCGGCTGAGGACTTCCTCGCACGCTCGCCACTCCAGCCCGTTGGGCCGGAGCAGGCCGCGCCCGGTCGCGAGTGGCGCGGTTTGGCGGAAGTCGATCCCGTCGAGCCGGGCCAGCAGGTCGAGCACCTCGCGCCAGATGTGCCGGGTGTGGACGGTGATGCCGCCGTTGTGGCCGTAGATGGCCGGCGGGTTGGGCAGTCGGGCGGTCATCTCCCGAACCATGCGCACGGCCCCGCCCACGTAGTACTCGCTGAACATGATCCCGTTCGCGCCCGCGTCGATCGCCCGCTGAACGTTGTCGGCCAGCCGCTGCGGGGGCCCGGTGACGTGCGGGGCGTAGATCAGCCCTCGTCCGCCGCGACGATCGGCCGCTTCTCGCACCGCGTCCATGGCCAGGCGAAGGCGTGACTCGAGCGGCGCAAACGCCACGCCCGGCAGGAAGTTCTCGTCCTCTTTGACGAAAAGAAACATCGGATTGGCGGCCGCCTCGCCGACAATCTCCGCTTCCTCCTCGGGCGTGATGCCCGTGCATGGCTTGAGGATCGTGCCGAAGGCCAGCTCGCCGGGCGGGAAGCTCGTCAGCTTGCGGACGCCGGGCGCGCCGTACGCCGGGCCCGGGAAACGCCGCAACAGGTCGTCGGACATCGCCAGGTCGACCAGCTTGACGTCGGCGTGCTCGGTCAGTGCAAAGACCCCAGCCCCGGCCGTGATGTGCAACAGATCGGTCGAATAGACGTCGCCCTCCGCGTCGAGAAGCATCGCCAGCGGAAAGGCGACCCGGACGACCCCTATCCGGCCGGCCGGATCGAGCGAAACGGCGTCGACCACTTCCCCGGAACACGCGGCCAGAAGCGAGCCCGGCGGTGCGGTGCGCACGCCGCTGGTCATGTGGTAGGCGATCTCGCGCCCGACCTGGGCCGGGCCCATGCTCCGGGCGACCACGAAGTAGCTCGCCACCACGTGCTCGGCCACGTCGGGCGGAGGCAGCTCGGCGAGCACGTCGTACACGATCCGCCGGATCCGCTCTTCTCGATCGTCCAGATCCGTCCGCAGGATATCGAGCGTCGCCTCGTCAAGGGGATGCATTCGAGCACGTTCTCCACTTGCTCACGCATGCCGTGGGTTGCCCGTCACAAGGCCCAGCGGTCCCACGCCTCTTCGATCTCATCGGGCAGCGGCGAGCTCCTCTCGATGGTGCAGACCGCCTCCAACACGGCGCGGAGGCCGCTCTGCGACAGCTTCTCCGCAAGCTCGACCGACTGGCGATCGGCCGGATGCCGGTACTTCAATGCGGCCACGATCCCCTCGACGATCCACTTGCGCGCCAGGCCGTGCTCCGCGGCCATCTTGGCCGGGGCGACGAGGCGCTCCCGGGGCGAAAGCTTGCGGATCGGATCGCGGACCACGCGGAGGATCGCGTCCTTCATCTGGGGCACGGCGCCCCGGACGCATAGATCTCGCTTGTACGCCTCGATCGACTCGGCCGAGAAGGCGTGCCTTTGCCGCACGACCTCTCCCAGCTCGTCCAGGGCCCCCAGCACGTGCTCGGCGACGACGGGGTCGGCCACCGCCTCGTGAACGTACTGGTGGCCGCGGTGAAACCCCACGTACCCGCAGACGGCATGCCCCCCGTTGTGGACGAACAGCTTGCGTTCCAGTCGCGCCGACTGGTTGTCGACCAGCTCCAGGGCCGTCAGGTTGGCCGGCCGGGGGCCGCGGAAGTCCTCGGCCCGGGCGGTCCACTCGTTGTAGTCCTCGGCGATGATCACCAGCGGATCGGGCTCGGGCCGCGGCACCACCCGGCTGATCATGCAATCGGGAAACCCGACGTGTTCGTCGCACCAAGCCGGATCCTCGCCGCGGAGAAGCTTGCGAACGTGCCGGCCTAAGGTGGAGGAGCTGTCCATCATGTTTTCACAGGCGATGCAGTTCAGCGGCGACTTGCGGCCCGCCTCCCTGCATGCCGACACGGCCAAGGCGATCGAGCGGGCCACGTCGGGGAGGTTCTGGTCGAACACGGCGGTGAGCACGATCGCGGCGTCGCGAATTTCGTCGGCAATGGCTTCGCGCTGGAGATGGTGATACACCCGGTAGCCCGTCACCGTTATCTCGCGCGGCGTGCTCCCGTAGAGCCTGACGGTGTAGTGCCCCGCGCGGCGGAGTGCGTCGACGAGTTCAAGTTTCTTATCGACCAGGACGATCTGGCAGCCGGCCTCCCAGGCGAGCAGTCCCACGTGACCGCGGCCGGTCGCCCCGGCGCCGAAGACGACGATCTTCTCTGACATCCTCCGCGGCCTTCCTGCTCGCTTGCCGAATCGCGATGGCACTATCGGTTATAGTCGTCCTCGACGCGGACCACGTCGTCCAGCTCCGGGGTGCTCACCTCCAGCAGGCGCACGTCTTCCAGGGCCGTAGCCCGGTGCTTGCGGCCGGGCTCGTTCTCGATCACGTCGCCGGGGTGGAGGATCCGCGTCTCCATCTGCCCCCGGTCGTTCTCCCACTCCATCTGGAGCACGCCCCGATCGACGTAGATGTGCTCGTGCTTCTCGACGTGGTACTGCAAGCTCGACCGGGTGCCCTGGTTGATCTCAATGATCTTGAAGGCGTACTTGTCGGTATGGGCGACCCAGATTTCCCGGCCCCACGGTTTCTCCACGGTCTTCATACGACCTCCTTCGCATCCAGCTTCTCTCGGCGATGAGCGGATGGCTCGCGTTTCCTTTCACGGCAGCGTCGGGAGACCACCAAGACACCTTGTTGGCCGTGGTGCTCCGGCGTACACTCCTGGGATCGGGCATGACCGACCGTCGAGTTCGGTCCGCCACGGCGTTTTCCAGGATTCTTGTTTGAGACTGCCGGGCTTCTGTTGCGGATGGGCTCCCCAATCGACATTCTGGGCGTCGGCTGCGTGGCCGTGGATGACCTCGTCTACGTGGCGGATTATCCCGCCGCCGACAGCAAGACGCAAGTGCTCGGGCGGGAGCGTCACTGCGGCGGGTTGACCGCGACGGCCCTGGTGGCGGCCGCCCGGCTGGGCGCACGATGCGGCTTCGCCGTGACGTTGGGTGACGACGAGCTGTCGCGATTCGTGCTGGAGTGCCTTCGGGAGGAAGGCATCGACGTCGAGTGGGTCCGCCGGTCCCCCGAGGCCCGGCCGATTCACTCCACCGTCATCGTCGACCAGCGCCGCGGGACGCGAACCATCCTCTACGACCTGGACGGTTTCCAGGCAACGGGACCGGACTGGCCCGACAGAGAGGCCATTCGCTCGGCACGGGTCTTGTTCGTGGACCACGTGGTCGCCGACGACGCGATCCGCGCCGCCGGGATCGCCCGGGCGGCGGGAATTCCCGTGGTCGCCGACCTGGAGAGCGACCGGGTGCCGCGGTTTTCCGAGTTACTCGGGCGGGTGGACCATCTGGTCGTCTCCCGGGGTTTTGCCGAGCAACTGACCGGGGCGTCCGATCCGGCCATGGCCGTCCAGGCGCTCGTGGCTCCGGGCCGCCAAGCCGTCGTGGTCACCTGCGGCGGCGATGGGTGTTGGTACCAGGGTGTCGGCGTACCCGCCCCTCCCCGGCATCAGCCGGCGTTTGACGTGGAGGTCGTGGACACGACCGGCTGCGGCGACGTCTTTCACGGGGCGTACGCGGCGGGGTTGGCCGAGGGGCTCGACCTTGCGGCGCGGGTACGGCTGGCCGCGGCCACGGCCGCGCTCTCAGCGACGCGAAGCGGCGGTCAGGCCGGGATTCCCGACCGCCAGGCCGTGCAGGCATTCTTGGAGGAGCACGCGCGATGAACGCCGAGGATCTCGTCTTCGATTTGGAGCAGGCGTTGCAGGAGGTGCCGTTGCTCGACGTCCACACGCACCTGGTGGGCGGCAAGCTGGGGGCGCGGGGACTCCACGATATCCTCTTGTATCACATGGCGATCAGCGACCTCTACGCCGCCGGCTGTCCGAGCGGCGCCCGATTGACCGAGTTCCCCGGCTGGCCGTCCGACGAGGAGGCGCACGCCCGGATCCGGGAGGCCCTGCCCTACCTGCCGCTGGTGCGCAACACCAGCTCTTCCTGGGGCGTGCGGATCATCCTCGGCGACCTCTACGACTGGCACGAGCCGATTACGGCGGACAACTGGAAGCGGCTCGACGCGATGGTCCGCGAGCGGGCCGACGATCGGGCCTGGCACCATGCGATTCTCGATCGGCTCCGAATCGAGCGGACCGGGACCGAGCTCGCCCGGCGCGGCACCGGGGAAGATGACGACCGGCTGCAATACGCGTTGGAATGGGGATTCTTCACGCGATGCCAGTGGGGCGAGCACGACACGGCCCTCTACGAGCTGGAGCGTTGCTGGGGGCGTTCGCCTGAGAGCCCGGCGCCGATCACCGGCGGTCCCCGTCCGGCCACGGAGCGGGTCATCCGCACCTTGGACGACGTGCACGCGGCGATCCGCCACTACGTGGACCACGTCCCCTACGACCGGGTGCTGGCGATGGCGACGCACGTCTCCACCGACATCGACTTCCGTCCGGTGAACGACCGGGAGATGAGCGAAGCGCTTGCGCGCCGCGAACAAGCCGGGCTCAACGAGCGCGACACGTATGCCTCGTACGTGAACGAAGCGTTCTTGAGGGCCCTGGAAAACCGCGGCGAAAGGATCGTCTTCCAGTTCAGCTTCGGGGCGGAGCCGCTCCCTCACGAGACGGCAAGCCGGCTCTCGCAGCGCTCCATCGCCCAACTGGCCGAGATGATCGGCCGGCACCCCAAGCTGCACTTCCAGTGCTTTCTGGCCAGCCGGCACGCCAACCAATCGCTCGCCACCCTCGCCCGAGAGCTGCCCAACCTGAGCCTGGCAGGCTACTGGTGGCACAACTTCTTCCCCGATTGTATCCGCCAGGTGATGGCCGAGCGCCTCGACATGCTCCCGCTGGGCAAGCAGGTCGGGTTCTTCTCCGACGCTTACTGCGTCGAGTGGACCTACGCCAAGGCCGTCCTGGTCCGCAAGCAGTTGGCCCGCGTGCTGGCCGAGAAGATCTCCCAGGGGCAGCACGACCGCGACGAAGCCCTTTCGATCGCCCGGGCCATTCTCTACGAGACGCCGCAGTCGCTCTTGGGCATGGTCCCGCGGGGCCGATAGCCGGCCGCGTGAGAACGGGGCGATCCGTCGGGAAGCGGCTTCCGCTTGCTGTTCTTGAACCAGCAGTCCGGTCAATGCTCCCGCACCGCCTCGATGAAGGCGAGCATGTTTTCCAACGGGATATCGCCGGGCATGTCGTGCGCGGGCGCGATGATGAAACCGCCCCCGCGGCCCACGTGGTCCATCAGCCGGCGGACCTCGTCGCGGATCTCCCGCGGTGTCCCCCGGGGAAGGAGCCGTTGGATGCTCACGCCGCCGTAGAAGCAGAGGTCGCGGCCGAACCGGCGCTTGATCTCGTAGCAGTCCATCACCTCCGGCTGGAACGGGTTGAACACGTCCAGTCCCAGCTCGATCAGCTCGGGGAACAACTCCTGGACGCGGCCGCACGAGTGGATCAGCACGGCCTTGCCCGCCCGCTTGACCGCCCCGTACATCCGCCGAAGCCGCGGCTTGATGAACCGCCGCCACAACGGGGCCCCGAACAAGAGGCCGTTCTGATGCCCCCAGTCGTCGCCGAACATCACGCCGTCGATATCGTAGGAGAGCACGTAACCGATGATCGCCAGGTTGAATTCGACCAGGCCGTCGAGCAGCTCGTCAACAAAGGCCGGGGCTTCGAGCATGTCGATCAGCAGCTCGGGCATGCTCCGTAACGTCCACGCCCGCTCAAACAGCGAAAAGCCGAGGTTGACCACCCGGAATCTGTTGGGATTGGCGGCAACGAAGCCGGGCAGAGCTTCGTAACGGCGAGGGTCGTGGGGATCGGGGAAGGCGAAGTCGTCGAGCGAGCGGCGCCCGAGCTGGTATTGCTGGACGGTTCCGATGTCCTTGTCGACCGTGCGGTTCCAGACGACGCCGAACTCGTCCCGCCAGAAGTCGGGGCGGACCTCCTGCCAGGCGTCCGGCGCGCGGGGCTTGTACTTGACCAGGTGGTTGTCGAGGATCTGGTCGAGGTCGGGGCTGCCGAAGTGGGCCTCCAACTTTCGCCGGGCCGGGACGGTGAAGCTGAGATGGTAGGGGACGCGGTCCGGCTCGACGTGCCGGATCGCGCTTTGGACGCGCTCGCGTGGCGTGGCCGTCACGGTGGCTCCCCCGGCTGATCGACCTTACAAACCGGCGCTTGCGAGCGCCTCGGCAGCGGTCTTGCCGTCATGGATCACCGCCTTGAAGGCCTCGACGGCCGCGGTGATCTCGTCGAATCCCCACACGTTCCGCCCGATCGTGGCGCCGCGCGTGCCGCTTTGGACGACCTCGCCCATCATGGTCAGGGCCGACTCGAGCGATTCGGCCCTCGGGCCGCCGGCCGCGACCACGGGAAGTGGGCAAGCAGCGACGATGCGGCGCTGGGCCTCCACGTCTCCGCAGTACGGCGTCTTGATGACGTCGACGCCGACTTCCAGGGCACAGCGGACGGCCCAGGCGATATCCTCCGGCTCAAAGGAGACGGTGCCGTCGTCGAGGTTCCGCGGATAGACGTGGCAGACCACGGGGATCTCGAACCGGGCCGCCTGCCGGACGCACTCGGCCACCGTTCGCAGATGGGCCGCCTCGGTCGGGCCGCGCACGAAGGCGGCCACGGCAAACGCGTCGGCCCCCAACCGCACCGCGTCTTCCGGCGTCGCGATCTGCTCGCAGGCCGAGTCGTCGGGGCGGGCGATCGTGCTTTGCAGGATCATCGGCACCCGGCCGGCATGCGGCGCCCAGGCCGCGGCGGCGATCCCCTTGTGCATCGTCACCGCGTCGGGCTTGGCCGCCACGATCGCGGCCAGCGTGGGCTCAATCTCCCGCAACCCGTCGGGCAATCCCTTCGCGTATCCGATGAAATGATCGACGGCCACCGAGCACAAACGCCCGGAAGGGTTCGAGAAAAGGCGGTTCATCCGGACCAGCTTGCCGGTGTTCATCGTGCTGATTCCCGTCGGGTTTTCATGGGCGGAATCGGCTCGGTCACGGCGCTGCGCCTTCCCCGAGTCGACAAACCGTCCGATGTTCTACCCGATCCGCTCGAGCATCGCCAGCCGGCGGAGCCGAGCATGGAGGATGATCTCGTCAAGCGGCGTTGAAGGTGAGCTTGCGTCTGTGGCATTCCGGGCAAGCACGTGATAGGCTGTTGTCCGGCCAAGGAGTACGTTCCCGAAGGCGTTTCCCACCGACGTCCCTGGCAGTCGAGAGGCGGACCATGAGCCGGCACGATCGGATTTGGAGCGTTGCGACAATTCTCTTCGCCTCCCTGCTCAGCCCGGCGGTCCAAGCCGACGTCACCCCCTCCACGGTCGAGCCGGTTGCCGAGGGCGTGCTCCAGGTGCGCGATGAGTCGGGAAACTGGGGCGGGTCGACCATGGGCATCACGCATCAGCGCGGTCCCCACTACTGGGCCAAGAAGGTGCTCGATCTGAGCGGCATGCCCGACGATGCCTGGAAGCGAGTGGAGGAGATTCGTCTCTCGGCCTTCTTCTGTGTCCGCGACTACTCGTGGCACGACTGCCCACCGGCCAACGGTCTGGACGAAGCGATCGAGCTGGTCGTCAACGGGCAGGCTCATCGTGTTCCCACGCGCGACGGCTTGCCGGTGTACCGGGAGGGCAAGTCGATGGCGTCGTTGATGCGCTGGCACGATTTCGTCGTGCCCAAGGAGGAGATCAACCGCGGGCGGAACGAGATCATCTTTCGGATGGCGCCGGTCGAGGACAAGCCGCCCGACGACTACCTCTACCTGGGCATCGACAACACGGCCCCCGGCGGCAACAGCTTCGTCCGGTTCGGTGCCGACTCGCCATGGCGAGAAGACGCGCTGACGATCCCCGGGGGGCGCGGCGAGTACATGGTGCGGCTCTACCTTCTGAGCGGGCCCCGCGCCGTCGAAGCGCGCTGGCTGCCGGCCGACGGGCGGCTGGACGATCCGCGGGGCGTGATCTGCTACGCCGGCTCGCACGGGCCGACGACCCGCGTCGAGTGGGACCCGCGGCGGATCGACCCGTTGGAGGCCGTCAGCGTGCGAGTGGAGACGGATGGCCCGCAAACGTTCTCGTTCGCGTGGCTCGATGGAGAAGGCACCGCCGTATCGCCGGCCGAGGTCGAGGGACCGGCTTACACGGCCGCGCTCGAGCCGCCCTGGGAGTTCGTGCCCAGCGGAATCGAGCTGCCGAAGAGCCTCGGCCTGCGTTCGGTCCGTGTCAATGCCTCGGCGGGCTATCACCCAGAGCCACCTCGGGTCGACGTCGCGCCGCGGATGAAGCCGCCGGCCGGAGGCCCGGCTGCCCGTTCCCCGTTCTGCCGGATCGAAGCCGAGCGGATCACCCTGGCCAACGACAACCTCCGCTGCGAGTTCACGCGGCATGAGGGCCGGCTCCAGCTTGCCTCGCTCTACAACGAGATCACGGCGAGCGAGATGGTGCGCCGGCCCGAGGACGTGGCGCTCTGGCTCGTCGAGGTGGCCGGGAAGCGCTACGCCGGCTCGCGGGATTTCGTCTGCCGGTCGCTCGGCGCGCTGGAGGACGGGCGAGGGTTCCGGGCTGAGTGCGTTTGCGAGGCGGTCGGCCTGGAGGCCGTGTTCAAGGCAACGATCGACGACGACCTGCGCCTGGGTCTGACGGTGAAGAACGGCAGTGCCGGGCCGCTCGATTTCAAGGCGGCTTTTCCTCACTTCGCCGGCCTGGCCGTCTCGGACGACCCAAGCGACGACTACTACTTCTTCCCCCGCAGCCTGCTGGTCTCCAACGCGCCGGCATTGATTCGGCAGGGATACGGCGATCATCAGGCGCTCTATCAATGGATGGGTCTTTTCAGCCCCTCGCGCGGGGGCGGGCTGGCCCTGCGCTCGACCGACGACGACGGCCGCTACAAGGTGCTCGCCCTGCGCAAGCACGTCCCCGGTCGGGCGGAAACCAACGAGGACACCGCGCTCACGCCGACCGCCGAGGAGTTCAAATGGACGAACTCGCTGCCGGCCGTCCCCGGCGTCGGGTTGGCCTGCGAGTACCTCCGCCGCACGCGCGAACCGGGAGGGGCGTTTACCGTCAAGGACGTGGCGCTCGAGGCACATCCGGGCGATTGGCACACGGCGATGCACGACTACGCCCGGTGGTGCCGCCAGGTATGGAGATTTCGACCTTACCCGTCCCGGCTGACGCCGCTTTTGAACATGATCGCCGCAGGCTGGGGGCAGAGCCCGCTGGCGCGCGACGGCAAGTATCGCACCGACGTCCTCGGGCCCCGCTGCGACTGCATCGAGCTGATGTCGTGGTGGGAGTGGTCGACGCTGGGGCCCAAGGGCATTCCTTTGGACCAAGTGAGCGAGAAGCTCGGCGAGGCGAAGTACGAGCGATGGAAGAGCTATTTCGTCCCCGACCCGGCCACCGGGCAACGGATGTTCTCCAACAACCCGGGCGACTACGACGGCTACAACCAGCGCTGGGGCGGCCTGCCGGCCCTGCGCGAAGCGATCGAGATGTACCGCAACCGCGGCGCCCTGGTGACGCTCTACACGGACCCCTTCCGCGTCGACTACGGCTCGAAGTGCGGGCGGCAGTACGGCGAGCGATGGGGCGTCGTCCAGCCCGACGGCAGCTACCGCGATGACTACGACGCCTGGCGAATGTGCCACGACGTGGCCGAATACCGCCAGTGGGTCGCCGACACGATGCGGCGCGTGCTCCGGGAGACCGGCGCCGACGGTATCCGCCTGGACGAGTACGGCCACGCCGGCTCGGCCTGCTTCAGCGATCGACACCAGCACACCTTCGCCGAGCGGGGTTGCACCGAATGGCAACGGGGCGTCGCCGAGGCGACCCGGCTGGTTCGCCGGGCGATGGACGAGGTCGATCCCCGGTCGGTCCTCACGACCGAGCATCCCGGTTACGATTTCCTCATGCCCCCCATCGAAGGCTGCATCACCTACGACCTGACCGTGCTGGCTTCGCCCCTGCGGCCCGTGGAGGTCAATCTCCAGCGTTTCTACTTCCCCGAGTGCAAGGCGTTCGAGCTTGACCATCGGGGTGCCGACCCGAAGCACCACAAGCGGTTCTGGAACGCGGTGGGCTCGTTCGGAAGCTACTATCCGGTCCAGTACGACGCCGTTCTCCGCGAGAACGCCGACGCCTTCAGTAGCCTCGACTGCCAGCCGCTGGTGCCGACCCTGGCCCGCTGCGTCTACGCCAACCGGTTCCGCTGTGAAGGGAAGGAGATCTACACCCTCTACAACGGCACGGGGCATACGTTCTACGGCGACGTGCTCGGGAAGGAGCTTCCGCCGGATCAGCACGTCGTCGATCTGTTGCGCCGTGAAGAGGCTGAAGTGGATCAACAAGGCGGCCCGGCCCTGGTGCGGATGTTCCTCCCCCGCGAGGAAGTGGCGTGCCTGGCCGTCCTGCCGCGGCGGATCTCCGTCGCTCGGGATGGCGACCGGCTGAACGTCGAGGTGAGCGGCCGCGTGGAAGACTGCCGTGTGAACCTCTGCGATGCGTCGGGCAAGGTGCTGGCCTCGGCGCCGGTCGAAGACGATCGCGCGGCAATCGTGCTCGACCGGCCGGCCGGCGAACCGGCCTGCGTCAAATTGTGTCGGAACAACCTACTGCTGGACGTAGCGGCCCTGCCGGGGCGCCATGGACCGATCAAGCCGTAATGGCCGAATGGTTTCGCCTCCTTGACGATCATGTCACCATTCTTGCTGAGCATTCTGGCAACCTGCTTGCCGCTTGGCGTGTCCGAAGGGGGTAAGGATCGCAGAAACAATAAGTGGGGCACGATTCCATCGTGCCAGGCACGTTGGAAACGTGCCCCACGGCCATATCGCGCCAGTTGTTTCTTGCGCGATCCTAAGCAGGCCGACGCGCCGGCGTCAGCTCGACGGACGTCGCTGGACGGTCAGTGGCTGCTGGCTATCGATCCCGAGAACGTGGGACGCGAGCAGGCGTGGTTCGCCGCACCTGTCCCCGAGGCCAAGCCGCCCAAGAAGGTGCCCCGGATCATCCAAGACGCCTTCCCCGGCTATCATGGCCTCGCTGCTGGCGGCGGTTCTCCCCCGAGCCGCCCAAAGGCCGTGAAGTGATCCTGGCCGTCGGACAGCCCGCCGGGTCGATCGAAGCGAAAGCGTTCCGCGACCTGGCCGGTCGAATCGCGCGGGGGTGTTGCGTCGTGTTGGTCGTGCCGGAGGTCTTCGCCAAGGGCGATCAGCCGCTCGGATGGCTTCCGCTCGCCGACAAGGGCGCGCTGACCAGGATCCGCGGCCGGCTCTACGTGAAGGATGGCGTCGGCCCCGGGGTATCCGCCGATCTCTTGGAGCATCACGGCCGTATCCCTCAGCCCTCGCCAAGCGTTGGCATTGGAGCGCAGGTTATAAACAAGGTTCCTACATCCCCACGGTACCGCTCGCGGGGCAGCAGGCCGGTTTTCGGCGCGCGGTCGCTGAGGATCCGTTGCACCTCGGGGAGCCAACGGTGTTGCTCGGCGCGGACGTACTCGGCTTCGCGCGTCAACCAGAAGTAATGATTGAGCAGTTGCAGCTTGATTCCCGCCCGATGGCACATCAGGCCTTGTCGCGCGGATTCGAGCACGGGAGGGATCATGCGTTTGGCGTCGTCTTCGTAGCCCCAGAGGAGCAGACTGCGAATGGCATCGCTGCCCTCGCCGACATAGAGCTTCTCGTACTGGTTTTGGGCGCTGTAGCACATGATGTCGCCCTTGACCAACGAGAAGGTGCCGATGAGCCTCGCCCGCCGTGCGTTGTTGACGACCGCCTCGGGCGTTTCGACTTGCATGCCACGGTCCAGAAGCGACTGCCGCGTCTGCTCACAATTCTCCCGGTGCTTGTTGTATACCGCAGGCGTCAGTCGGAAGTCGGGTGCGGACGGCATCGGCTTAGTGAATACCGCCAGATGCACCTCTTGCCCTGGCAGGAGTTCTGCCTTTCCCCACGGCCGGCGCGGGCCACAAGCGTTCGGGCTCGAAGACAATTGGGCAGAAACGGGACATCCCGCCACCACTCCACTATAATGTCTGCACTCGCGATCCGAGTTAAAACCGGCAGACCGGCTATTGGAGGAACGAACCATGGTGAAACGACTGACGCGTCGGGAGATGCTCGCCGGCACGGCCTCGGCGGGGGCGGCCGCCTGGCTGGCCGGTGGTATCAGTACGTTGGGTGCCGGGCCGGCGCCGAGTGAGAGACTGAACGTCGCCTTCATCGGCAGCGGTGGTCAGGCGGCCTTCAGCCTCGAGCATCTGGCCGACCATAACATCGTGGCCCTGTGCGACGTCGACGAGCGTCGGGCGGCCGGGGCGTTCGAGCGGTTCCCCAAGGCCAAGAGGTTTCGAGACTACCGGCGAATGCTCGATCAAATGGAGCGGCAAATCGACGCGGTGGTGGTGGCCACGCCCGATCACACGCATGCCCCGGCGTCGATCCGGGCGATGCAACTCGGTAAGCACGTCTACTGCGAGAAACCGCTGACGTGGTGCATCGAGGAAGCCCGACGCATGGCCGAGACGGCCAAACGGCACAACGTCGCCACGCAGATGGGCACCCAAGGCGTAGCCATGGATGGGGCGCGGGCGGGAATTGAAGTGATTCGGGCCGGGGCAATCGGCGCGGTACGCGAAATGCACGTCTGGACCGATCGGGCGGAAGGGTGGTGGCCTCAGGGTATCGATCGGCCTCGAGAGAAGCCGCCGGTACCGAAGGGATTGGATTGGGACTTATGGCTCGGCGTTGCCCCGCCGCGGCCGTATCATCCCGCCTATGTGCCGTTCAAGTGGCGGGGGTGGCTCGACTTCGGCACCGGGGCCCTCGGCGACATGGGCATCCACAACGCCGCCATGGCCTGGGTCGGCCTAGAGCTCGGGCTGCCCCGCTCCGTGGAGGTCGTGGCGACGTCCGGTATCAACCGGGAGACGTTTCCCGCGTGGTCGATCCTCCGCCTGGAGTTCCCCGCTCGCGGTCCGCTGCCGCCCGTCACCATGCACTGGTACGACGGAGGCAAGCGCCCGTCGGCCGATCTGATCGGCGGACGGGAGGTGGCCAAGAATGGCGCCATCCTCGTCGGCGAGCAGGGAACGATGTACTCGATCGAATGGACCGGCGCCGATTGGCACCTCTTTCCGGAAGACAGGTTTGGCGACTATCAGCCACCGGAGCCTTCCCTGTCCCGTTCGCCGGGCCATCACGCCGAATGGATTGCCGCCTGCAAAGGCGGACCGGCGGCATTCTGCAATTTCATCGATTTCGCTGCCCCGCTGACTGAAGTGATGCTGTTGGGCAACCTGGCGCTGCGCACCGGGCAGAAGATCGAGTGGGACGCCCAGGCAATGCGAGCCAAGGGGCGTCCGGAAGCGGATGAGCTCATCCGGCGCGCGTATCGAAAGGGCCGGGACGTCTGACGCACTGTCCGCACCGCGGAAGCTCGTGCGAGCGTCGGAGACAGAGGCAGGCCGAGAAAGCACATGGGCGACCCGATATCGGTCCTGTTCTCGGGAACTTGCTGAACCCGGACCGTCACGACCGGACATTCCGTGGCCATCCTTTTGCCGAATGGTGAAAATCATGAGTTCCACTGGTGCGCAAGCCGCCGTGCTCCTCGTGCTCGTCATGTTGGCAATCGCCACGGAGGCGGTCGTGGCCGGGTCGCCGGAAGACCCGGGCGCGGCGGCGTGGGCCGAGATCCAGCGCGACTTCGGCGATCCTCCCCTCCGCTGCAAGCCCCGGCCGCTTTGGTTCTGGAACGGCCCGCTTAGTGAGGGCCGGACCCACGAGATGATGGAGCGATCCCGAGAGAGCGGCTACGGCGGTTTCGGGATCCTGCCCGCGCCGAACATGACGCCGGAGTTCATGACGCCGGAGTTCCTCGATCGGTACCAGGAGGCGGTCGACAACGCCGCCGCGTTGGGGCAGAAGATGTGCCTGTACGACGAGTACTGGTTTCCCAGCGGGGCCGCCGGCGGGCAGTTGGCCCGGCGGTTTCCCGAGGCGTTGAGCAAGCGGCTCGACATGCTCGAGGTCGAGGTCACCGGCCCGCAGAGGTTCGAGCAGAAGGTGCCCGAAGGCCGACTGATGGGGGCCGTCGCGATGCACGGCCAGACGAAGCGGCGGATCGACCTGACCGCCAGCGTGGCCGGCGGTGTGCTTGCTTGGGATGTTCCCCCGGGGCCCTGGAAGGTGATGATCTTCAACTGCGTTACCGACGGCGGCCGCGACCTGGTCGACTACCTGGACCCGGACGCCGTCGGGCGGTTCATCGAGCTGACCTACGACCGGTACTACCTCAAGTTCCCCGAGCATTTTGGCAAGACGATCGACAGTGCGTTCTTCGACGAGCCGACCTTCCATTGGGTGGAAGGCGGCCGGGCGTGGACGCCGAAGTTCAACGCCGCCTTTGAAACGAAGTACGGACGGAGCCCGGTCGTCTACTATCCGGCCCTGTGGCACGACGTCGGTCCGGAGACGGCGGCGGCCCGAAACGCCCTGTTCGGCTTTCGCGCCGAGCTCTATGCGAACGGGTTCGTCAAAACGGTCAACGCCTGGTGCCGGCGCCACGGCATCGCGCTGACCGGCCACCAGGACCAGGAAGAGGTGGTCAACCCGGTCGGGCTCTGCGGCGATCTGATCAAGTCGTTTCAGTACCAGGACATTCCGGGAATCGACCAGATCTTCCAGTACGGTCGGGCGTCGAAGGCCTACAAGGTGGTCAGCTCGGCCGCCTACAACTACGATCGCCCCCTGGTGATGACCGAGTGCTACGGCGGGATCAAGGAGATGCCGGTCGAGAATCTCTACAAGGAGGCGATGGACCAGTTCGCCAAGGGGATCAATCTCATGGTCCCCCACGCCGTGTGGTACGATTCGGCGAAGATCGTCTTCCCGCCCGAATTGTCGTACGAGAGCCCGATCTACGGCCCCGAGCTCCCGTCCTACAACCGGTACGTGGGGCGGCTACAGCGTCTGCTTCAGCAGGGCCGGCACGTGGCCGACGTCGGCGTGCTCTATCCCATCGCCACGCTCCAGGCCGGGTACCGGTTCGGCGTGGGCAAGCCGTACGAGGGGGGCGTCATTCCGCCGGAAGCCGACTACATGGACGTGGGCGAGATGCTCGCGCTTCGGGTGCGACGCGACTACACGTTCCTGCATCCCGAGGTGCTCGACGCCCGCTGCGCCGTCGACGGGCCCACCCTCCGGCTCGAGAACGAGACGAACCACGAACAGTATCGAGTTTTTCTCATTCCGGGCTCCCGGGCGATCCACCTAAGCAATCTCGAGAAGATCAAGCAATTCTACGACCAGGGCGGCCGGGTGATCGCCACCACCCGGCTCCCCGATGCGTCCGCCGAGTTCCACAAGAACGCCGAGGTGCAAAGCATCGTCGCGAGCATGTTCGGCACCGAGAACCTTGGCGCTGCGGCCTCGCCTCGCGTCACCGCCGGCAGCAGCGGGGCGGCGGGTGACTACGTCGTCCGTGCCAACGCAAACGGGGGCAAAGCCTACTTCGCCTCCCGGCCGACTCCTGCGGTACTCAAGGCCATCCTCGACGACGCCCTGGGCGTCTACGACGTCGAATTCGAAGACGACCTGGAAGTATCCGAAGGCAATCTCTCCTACATCCACAAGGTCATCGGCGGCCGCGAGGTCTACTTCTTTGCCAACTCGTCCGAGGTGAGCGTCGACACGCACGTGCGCCTCCGCGGCAAGCTCCGGCTGGAACGTTGGGACCCGCATACCGGCGACATACGCCCCTGGCCATCCACACACCTTGTGGAGGCGGGCACGGACGTGACCCGTGCCAAGTTGACGCTGCCGCCGGTGGCGTCGCTGTTCCTCGTCGCCGCGCGGCCGACGGGGGACGAGTAGGCGTGCATTGCGGCTACTCGACGCAATACACGGTTGGCGCTTCTTGACGGCTGCGAAGTGCGAAGCTTTACTGGTCAGGTGCAGGAGCCCTTCCGCGGACCCGACGCGAGAGAATCGAGGGAGTCACCCGTGAATGTCCATCTTCCAGCCTGCCTGGCGTCGTTGCTGCCGATCATCGTTGCGGCCGCGACGGAGGCGCAGGAAGTGCCGGTTCGCCCATACGTCGATCCGGGCCAACTCGACGTTCCTTGGCCGAAGCACAGCCATTACAGGCAGCCCTGGCGCGGTTTCCTGGAGACCAAGAGCGGGTACGACTTCCTGGCGGGCATCGGCGTGAACTACCACGTGCCGGATAACGATGCCTTGGCCGTGCGGCTGTTGGCGGAAAGCGGGTTTCACACGTTCCGCATCGAAATCGGCTTCGGCAGCGTACGCTTCGACGGAAAGGGCCTCACGAACGAGGACCGGACGCGGAACCTGTTGCGATTGTGCAGGCAGTACAACATCCGGCCCACGCTGTTGCTCAACGCGCACCAGGGCGTGCCTTGCCCGCTGCGGTTCTTCACGAAGCGATTGACGGCCGACGCCCCCAAGGGAAGCCGAGCGGTCGTCCTGGCCGACACCGAGGATCTGGTCGTCGGGCGTAGCGGGATCAACGGGCTGACCGACTACTGGGCGGCCGAAGCCTTGATCACCGAGATTGACCATGAGACCGGCCGGTGCCGGCTCAGCAAGCCGCTGCCCAAGGAGTTGAAAGCCGGCGACCTCCCCATGGCGACCTTGGCCTACCTGCCGCTGCATCCCGTCGGGACCGAGGAGTTCGACGAGACGGCGGCCGGGTGGGTCCAATACGCGTTGATGGTCTGCCGGCTGGCTTCGGACGCGGGGATCGACCAATTCGACGTGGAGCTCTGGAACGAGCTGACCTTCGGGACGCGATTTCTCGACGTCAACAACTACTACGACCCGGACGCCCCGAAGGTCCCGCGCGGGCCCGACTTCCTCAACAAGGGCGGCACCTGTTGGGAGTTGGCGCGACGGACTATCGAGGCCGTCAAGCCGCGGCATCCCAAGGCCCGCTGCATTTGGGGGTTCTCGAATACGACGTTCTTTCATTGCGCGATCCCCAACCTGCCGCCGGGAATGGACGGGCAAAGCTACCATCCGTACGGCACGGGCACGCGCCGCCTGCCCGACCAGGAGTACCACAAGGACCGGCCGGAGTTCAATCTGGAAGGCTTCACTCCCACGATCGACGTCCGCATGCCGGAGGGCTGGGCCCACACGTTCCTCCAGACCGAGAGCCTCATGCGTCACCTGAATCCCCAGGCCCGGCGGCACACGCGCCCGGAGGGAACGAGCCGGTTCTATCACTACATTACCGAGCATGGGGTCGTGCCGGCCGAATGCGGCGTGACCGACGAAGCGGGAGGCTGGCGATTGAAATCGCTCTGTGCGTCCCGCTCGTTCTGTCTTTGGCTGAACAAAGGCATCGACGTGATGCATTACTTCGTGGCGCACAGTAAGGACCCCAAGGGCATGGGGCTGTTGCCGACCGATCTTCCCGGCCTCCCGGAGGACACGCCCTTCGACGAGGTTGCCACGCCGCCGATGAGAGTGCTCCGAAACCTCACCACGGCGTTTGCCGGCAGCGTCCCGCTGGACAAGCCTCGTCAACTCTCGGTGGAGGCGGCGGCCTTGGGCGTCGACGGAAAGGTCTTTGAAGGCGACGGGGCGCATCCGCCGCTGTGGCATCGCGACGTGCTGGCCGTGCTGCCGTTCCAGATCAAGCCCGGCGAGTTCGTCATCGCCGTCTACGTGATGACCTACGACGCCACCCAACCGCTAGCTGAAGCGCGGTATCGTCTCGTCATCAAGGGAGTGAACGGCACGCAAGGTAACTTGGCGCTCTACGATCCGCACGAAGACAGACGCATTTCGCTGAAACCAAGTGGTCGAGGAGAGGACTTCGTCGAGGTCGTGGTCCCCGTGGTAGATCACCCGAGATTGCTGACGCTGACAGAATAGCACCTGACCGACTTGCGCCGATCAATCCGCCAGAAGGAGTCTTCCGATGTTTCTGCGAGTGCTCTTGTTGACGTGCTCACTGACCGCAGGCCTGACGGGAATCGCCGTGAGGGCCGCTGCGGACACCGAGGTGCCTCGCCAGGCGCCAACCGACGCCGTGATGGCGGGTCCTGCCGAAGTGGCCGAAATGACGCGTTGGGTGTGTCAGGCGTTTGCCCGAGCCAAACGTTCGGACACGTGGCCCGGAATGATGCACTCATGCTGGCGCGATTGTCATTAGCCAAAGGTTTCGAGAAACGAGGCGTGTTCTGACGTACTGCACTACTCTCCTCCAACAACAGGGAGCCAGAAGGTCATGAACCGAGTCTATCTGCCTGTGGCTTGCGCTGTCTTGAGCCTCTTTGTTGGAGCCCCGCTGCTTGCCGACGAGCCTGGCTTCGTTTCGTTGTTCGACGGAAAGACCCTGAAAGGCTGGACGATCAATTGCCTGCCGAAGGACAAGGAACTGGCCGCCAAGGCGTGGACGGTCGACAACGGCACGATCCTGGCCAATTCCATGGGCCACACCGAGCATTTCTACATCCTGCTGGCGACCAACAAGGAGTACGACGACTTCGTGCTGCGGCTGCGCATCCAAGTCGAACGGGGCGTGACGGGCAATAGCGGCATCCAGATCCGCAGCCGCTACAATCCCGAGACCGGGTGGATGGAAGGCCCGCAGATCGACATCAATCCGCCCAATCCGGAGCTGACCGGCAAGCTTTGGAATGAAGGCCCGGGCCCTCACCGTTGGCTCTCCAACGAGCCGGTCGAGGGTCTGAAGTTCTCCTATGCCGGCCAAGGCGACGGCTGGAACGACATGGAGATTACCGCCAAGGGAATGAGAATCAAGTCGGTGCTCAACGGCGTGACCGTGGTCGACTACGACGGCTCCGGCGTGTTGGATGACGAGCTGCACCGGAAGCACAACGTCGGCACGAAAGGCGTGATCGGGCTCCAGCTCCACTCCTTCCATCAGCTCAAGCTCCGCTTCAAGGACATCCGGATCAAGCCGCTGTAGCGGGCAAGCCTGGTATTGCCCGGGCACCCCTGTCACATTCGCCCTCAGCAAGCAACGACCTCGAGGAGGCTTTCGATGCCTGACGACACAGCGCGGATACCAAGCCGTTTGTCGATATCCTTGGCTCTTCTGATCCTCGGCACCTTCGCGGTACCGGCCCCGGGAGCCACGTACTACGTCGACGGCCAGTCACCCGAGGCTTCGGACGACCATTCGGGCACGGCCCAAGCCCCCTGGAAGACCGTTTCGCGCGCGGCCGGCGCCGAGGAGCTTCGCCCGGGCGATACGGTGATCATCCGGGCGGGGGTGTATCGGGAGGACGTCGAGGTGACCGTCTCCGGGGAACCGGGCCGACCGATCACGTTCGCCGCGGCCCCCCATGCACGCGTGGTGCTCAAGGGCTCCGAGCCGGTTCGTGGGACGTGGACCCGAATGGGCGGGCAGGGCGAGGTCGAGGAGCCCTATCCGAACGCCTTTGCCGACGTGTGGAAGATCGAACTCGGTGAGGACTTCTTCATCGATCCGATGTTCGAACACTCCTACCGGGACAAGTCACGGCGTTGGGTCTCTCAAGTCTTCGTGGACGAAACGAGGCACCTCCAGCGAATCGGCCCCGATCCGATCTACCCGAACGAACCTTACCTCCAACTGACGACCGTGGGGCGCGGACTCGCCGACCTGATTCAGGATTCGTTCTTCTTCGACGCGTCGACGCAGACCCTCTACGTGAAGATGGCCGGCGAGCCGGGCTGGCACGTGATCGAGGTGGGCGTTCGAGGCTTCGTTCTCCGCGGCGACGAACTGCACGACCTCGTCTTCCGCGGCCTCGAGATGCGACACAACCGCCAGCCCGGCGGCCAATGGTCGATCGTCTCTTTCGGCAACTGCCAGCGCGTGACGCTCGAGCGCTTGCGCGTCTATCAGGCCGATTTCTGCGGCTTGGGAGTGGGGCGGTCCAAAGACTGCACCATCCGCGAGTGCGACCTTTCCTACAACGGCAACACCGGCCTGGGCATGGGCGAGTGCGAAGACTGCCTCGTCGAGCGATGCACCCTGCTGGCCAACAACTACCGGCGGTTTCATCCCGGTTGGCACGCCGGCGGAATGAAGTGTATTCCAGGCAACGTGCGATGCACCGTGCGCGACTGCGAGGTTGCCTACAACGTGAATTCCGACGGCATCTGGTTCGATTGCGAGAACGCCGACGTCCGGATCGTGGGCAACGTCTCCCACCACAACGACGGCTCGGGGATCTTCTTCGAGATCAACCAGGGCGGCGGAGTCATTGCCGATAATCTCGTCTACGCCAACCGTGGCCGGGGAATCTACATTTCCGGCTCGCAAAAGACCTGGGTGGTCCACAACACGGTGGCCTTCAACCATGGGGGAATCGTCTGCATGCCCCGCGGCGCAGACTGGCCGCTCGAAGACGTGCATGTGCGGGGCAACCTCTTCCTCGCCAATCGATTGGCGGCCGACGGCTTCGCCCGGGGCGCCGACTTGACCCTCTATATGGGCGCCGACGAGTCGCCCCAGCGCACGGTCACCGGCAACCATTCCGATGACAACGTGTTCTCCACCGCATCCTGGACGCCGTCGATGCGCCACTCCTGGAATCCCGACAACACCCTGGCCCAGTGGCAGGAACGCTTTCAGGAAGACCTGCATTCCCGGCTCCTGCCCGTGGCCGCCGAACGGCACGGAACCGGCTTCCGGCTTGTGCCCTGCGACGGCCTGAACCTTGGCGGGCAGCTTCCGGACCATCTGAAGAAGCTCTTTGCCGAGTCAAACGTCGTGGGCAGCTCACGGACCACATGGCCCGAGTAAACCTGCAACGAGGGCGAGCCGGCACGTCTCCCGCCCAAGCCGCGGAGCGCCTCCTCGCCCAGGTTCCGGGAGCCTTCCGACTCAGCGATCGGGGGCTGACGGGCCAGGCAAGCTTTCGCAGTCTTCGCGCCCAGTTGGACGCCGCCATCGAGAGGCTTCGCTGGGTCGGCAGGAGGCGGACAGGGCTCCGCTTTCCCGACACCCGCCGAGTTCTGGCGACCGTTGCAATACGTTCGCTTGGACGCTACCCTCAGAGCGGGTCGCGTTTCTGGCCCCTGGCGCCGAGATCGAGGTCAATCACAGAGCGCGTTTGCCGATGTCGGTTGCTGCGGTTCTCCATTCTCGTGGGAGCGCGGCTGACGGCAAATATCGCGGCGGCCGCTGAGACCCCAACGGTCGCCCGACGGTCGAGCAGCGTTCCAGGGAGGTTTCCCCATGAGTCTCAGAATCGCCGCGTGGATGTTGGCGCTGGGTGGGCTGTGCGGGCCGGCGGCGGTCTCGCCTGCCGCAGAGCCGGCGTCCCTGGAAGTCGGCACGGCTGTGACGGACATCACGCCGGCAGAGGGCCAAACCCACGATCCGCTCCTGGCCAAAGCCCTTTTCTTCCGCCAGGGCGACTGCCGGGCGGCCCTGGTCGTTTGCGACCAGGCGGTCGTGAGCCGCGAGGACACGACGGCCATTCGCCGCCGGTCCGCAGAGGAGATCGGCATTCCGGCGGAGCACATCGCCGTGACGGCGTCGCACACGCACACGGGACGCCGCGCCTGCGACGATTTCGCCGAGCGCGTCGCGAAGGCCGTTGCCCAGGCCCAAACCTCCGCACGGCCCGTACGGCTTCAGACCGGGATCGTGAGACAGAAGGAGACGCTTTCCTTCAACCGTCGTTACTTGATGCGCGACGGGAGCGTGCGTTTCAACCCGGGCTTCCTCAATCCGGACGTCGTCCGCGCGGTCGGCCCCATCGATCCGGAAGTGGGCATCGCCTTGTTTCGGGACGCGCAGACGGGCGGCGCGCTTGCCTCGCTGACGAACTTCGCCCTTCATCTCGATACGGTGAACAAGTACGAAGCCTACAGCGCCGACTATCCCTACTACCTGGCTGAATCGCTGAAGCGCGCGGTGGGGCCCGAGCTCGTTTCGGTGTTCGGCACGGGAACCTGCGGCGACGTGAACCACTTCGACGTGTCGCGGCCCCGGGCCGGTTGGTCGGTCAACCGCGGGCAAACGATGCTGACGCCGTACGAGCCCGTGCCGACCGACGCTTCGCCGTCGCCGCTGGAAGCAGAGTACATCGGCAAGGCCTTGGCAACGACAGTTCAAGGGGCCCTGGCGACCCTGGCGGACGATCTGCCGGACCTGGCCGTGCGGAGCCGCATCGTCCAGGCCCCGCTGGCCACGTTCAGCCCGATGGACTTGGAGTGGGCCCGCGAGGGGATCGAACGGAACGTCACGTTTTTGACAAGGATCCGCGCACGTCGCATTCTCGGGCTCGACGAGCTGCGGCAGCAGTACGGCGAGACCATGCCGGTGGAAGTGCAGGTATTTCGTCTGGGAAGGGAGACGGCCGTGGTCACGTTGCCCGGCGAGGTGTTCGTCGAGCTGGGATTGGCGATCAAGTCGGGCTCTCCGTTCGCCAATACGATGGTCATCGAGCTGGCCAACCAGAACGACACCCGATACGTCCCGGTGCGCAAAGCGTTCTCGGAGGGAAGCTACGAGGTGGTCAACTCGCGTCTGGAGTGCGGGGGCGGCGAGATGATGGTCGAGGCGGCCGTGGGGCTGCTGAAGGAACTGAAAGACCTGTGACGCGCAACGCTGCCGTGCCGGCGGACGCTAAGCGCCGGAACACCGAAATGGGGAAGGAGACAATCTCATGACTGCCAAAGTGAACCGGCGTCAGTTCCTCGAAGGAACGGCCAGAGCCGCTTCCGCCGCCTTACCCGTCATCATCCCCGCGTCGGCCCTCGGACGCGCCGACCGTACCGCGCCGAGCGAACGCATCGTCATCGGCTGCATCGGCGTGGGCACGATGGGCTTCGCCGACATGAGCGCGCTGATGAGCATTTCCGAGGCCCAAGTCGTGGCCATCTGCGACGTGAAGAGGACGATGCGCGACCGGGCGAAGCAGGCGGTCGACGCTCGTTACGGCAGCGCGGACTGCGCCGCGTACAACGATTTCCGCGTGCTTCTCGCCCGCGCCGATATCGACGCGGTGAGCATTGCCACGCTCGACTCCTGGCACGTCCTGCACGCGGCGGCCGCCGTACGCGCCGGCAAGGACGTCTACGTCGAGAAACCCTTGGGGATGAGCATTCACGAGATCAAAGTGCTTCGCGACGCCGTCCACCGCTACGGCCGCGTATTCCAGTTCGGCACGCAGCAGCGCTCGAGCCCCGAGTTCCGTCACGCCTGCGAGATCGCCCGCAACGGACGCCTCGGAAAACTGCACACGATCAAGGTCGGCGTGCACGCCGGGGCGGCCGAGCGCTCGGGTCTGAGAACGTATACGCCGGAGCCGGTCCCCGATGGGCTCGACTACGACCTCTGGCTCGGCCCCGCCCCCTGGGCCCCCTACACGACCGCGCGGCTCGTCTATCCCCATTGGTTCCACATCAGCGATTACTCGCTGGGTTACGTATCCGGATGGGGGATTCACCACATCGACATCGCGCAGTGGGGCAACGGCACCGAACTGACGGGCCCCGTCGAGATCGAAGGCTCGGCGCGGTTTCCCCACGACGACGCGCTCTGCGACAACCCGCTCAGTTGGGACACGCGGATGAAATACGCCAACGGCGTCGAGTTGATCTTCACCGGGGAAGGACCGGGGTTCACCGGCGTGCGGCACGGCATCACCTTCGAAGGCACGGACGGCTGGGTGTGGGTCAACCGCGGGGCGATCGATGCCCACCCGAAATCACTCCTCCAGGAGCCATTCGGCGCCGCCGACGTCCGCTTGCCCGTCAGCACGTTCCACCAGGGAAACTTCCTCGAATGCGTGCGCACGCGAGAGAAGACGATCTCGAACATCGACGTCGCCGTCCGCTCCGATACCGTCTGCCAACTGGCATGGAGCGCCTTCCAGCTTCAACGCAAACTCCGCTGGGACCCGCAAAAGGAGACGTTCGTCGGCGACCCGGACGCAAACCAGAGGCTGATTCGGCCCTTGCGAGCCCCTTGGCGTCTGTAACCTGTCCTTCTGGCCGAAGAAAGTTGGCTGACATGGCGACGCATAGGTTCAAGCAGCTGCGGACGTTGTGCGCGGTGGCCGTCGGGCTTCCCATGCCGTGGGGCCCCCAGGTTGAACTTCCTTTTCCCGTGGGAACATGGTACGGGATCAAGCTGTGCAAGAGAGACGGGGAATTGAAGGGAAAAGCCTGGCCGGATACGGAGCCGGCGGGCCCGGCGAAGATACCTGCCCGGTATCCTTCGCGCAATGCGCGGTGCTGATTGGCGAAGTCCCTATTCGGTACTACAGGAAGAAGCCGACTTGGCGCGTTCGGGCTGTCGCGCGAGTTACTGGCCGTGGCAGCGGATCTTCGACGTGGGCTTCCGCGTCGTGTGCGAAGCGGATTAGCACGCAGTCGCCGCGAATACGGCGCAGCCCGTCAAGATGCACGGACAATCCGGGCTGAATAGGGTTGCACGATCCGGGTTAGTAGCTCACGACGACGTCACACGGCGGGGCAGCCCTCGGCAATACGACCCACTCGCCGTCCCGATCGAAGTCGTCCCACGACCGGCCGTTGACCGTCACCGACCGGATCGGGCGGAATTCGGGGTGACGCAAACGCAGCTTGACCGCGCGCGGCGGCTGACGGTCGGGCGGAACGCAGCGGGCTTCGATGCGGCCTTCTGCCACGGCCGAACGGACTTCCAGGGAGACGGGACCGAAGTACGTGGGGAGCTGATCGAACCGGATCTGCTTCCCGTCACGCAGCCAGGCTCGAGGGACGGCCGGTAGCAGCAAGAGACCGTCCGGGGATTCCTCCGGCGCAGTCGGCTCCTCGGTCACCAGCAGGTGGCGGAGGAAGTGGAGGGCGACGGCACTGGAGCAGGGCACCGGATCCGACACGTCGGGAACCCGATACGACGAGCGCACGTGCACGTCGCTGGCATAGATCACGTTCGTTTCCCGCGAAATGAACGTCTCGTGATCGAGGTTGAAGGCCAGAAAGGCATAGAACCCCAACAGGAACTCCCGGATCGCATCTTCACGGAGTTTGCCCAGGACGTAGCCCTTGCCGTAGAGCGCGTCCAGTCCGCCAGCTCCGGCGTCGCGGCGGAAACGGGGCAGGAAGCAGAAGGTCCGGTTGTCGGCCTCCAGGAAGTCGGTGATCCACCGATCGCGGCGGCTTCCCGGCGCGAAAAAGTCGACTTCCAGGATGCATCCGGCGAACAACTGGTAGTAGTCCATCTGCTCATCGGGCCGGTCGGCATACAGACGCAGCGGCAGAAACGGCGGTTGGGCAGCCTGCTGATAACTGCCGTCCATCGCGCGTTCGATGTCGGCCCGGTAGAGGGCGGCCTCTTCGGCGTAACGGCGAGCCGCTTGCGGATCGCCCAGCTCTTCGAGCAGCCAGGCGGTGTCGACCAGGCCCCGCCAGCAACAGAGATTCCCGAACAGGGCATAACACTGCACGTCGTGGATATCGCCCCCGTAGGACCACTTGGGAAGCAATCCCCCATGGAGCGGCTTGCGGCCCTCCTCCCTCTGCATCGTGGTCCGCCGCTCGCGCATCGTCCACTCGGCGCACTCCTTTACCAGCGGTACGTGCTTGCCGATCCAGTCCCGATCGCGCGACAGGCGGTAAGCGCTGACCGCGTAGTGCGGCTCCAAGCCGTTGCGATACTGTTGGTGCCGATCCGGATAGGTGCTGTATTTCTCCACTTTTCGCAAGAACTGCGGCGTCAGATAGGTGGCGTCCAAGTAGCGCTGGGCATCGCGGGAGAAGCCCCACAGACCCAAGCCGAGCATCGCGTAGCTCTCCTCGATGCCGTAGAGATTGCCGTCGTAGACCGACGGGGCGGCGCCGTACGGCATGACGTCGCCGTCGGCGTTGATGAACAACTGCGCCAAGACGGCGCGGTACATCCGCTCGACCCGCGCTTCCGGCACTTCCAGTCGCACCGCGCCGGCCAGGATCTCGTCCCAGTAGGCGCGAAACTGCGCCAGCGCCGCATCAAACGCCGGGGACTCGGAACGCAGAAGCTCGGAACCGGGCGGACAAACGGCGTGCGGATGGACGAAGTCGATCGTCCCCTCGCCGTGCGGAGAGAGCGTCAGGTCGACTTGCAGGGCGATATCGCCGTCCCCTTGGCGGACGGCCTCGGAAGTCCGCGCGATCAGCACGACGTCGTCACCGCGGCGCAGGGTCCGATCGGCTACGACCACTCCGCCCGGCCGATCTCCCGCGGCTTCCGCCTCGATCGGGCAGCCCAACGGCGAGCCGGTGAGGTTCTTCACTCGGACGCGGATCATGACGACCGCCTGCGTGGGCGAATCCCCGGCAGCCACCGAGAACACCGTTTGCCGGACTTCGAGATCGTCGAGTCTCGCCTCGATCACCACGCCCGGCCGCCATCCGTCGAGCAACGTGCGTCGCAGCGTGTCGCGGCCGTCGGTCAGTCGATAACGAGATTCGCCGAAGCGGAAGCGAATCGCCTCACGTCCCATCAACGTCCCGTCCCAGGCCACGCCGATCTCGTCCGGCCCGTCCTTCAGCCCGACGAACGCCCGGACCGGCGTCATCGACAACGCGCATTGCGACAGCGCCTCGAACGACGGATCGTCCTTCCCGGCCAGCATTTCCCGCTGGAGTCCGCCCGGCCGGACCAGACGGTCGGGCCAGACGTCCTTGCCCGGCGGCAAATAGCGGCGGACCTCGATTTCCGCCGGCAGCGGATCCACGCGGCCGGATGCGAATCGCGCCCGAATCGCCCGCGTGGCCAGCGGCTCGAACGTCCACACCTTGCTCCGCTGCCCCTGCGGAATGTCCCGGCTCGGACCGACATGGACCGCGACCCAGCAGTCGCCGTCGTGGGTCTCGAGCACCATCGCATCCTTTGGGGGACTTTTCTCGGTGAAGGAGAGGACGACCTGATCGGCCACGTGCGCTACCGGCCACTCGACGCCGACCGCCAAGGCACCGCGGGGAATCTCCGCGACCGTCGCTCGATCGCCGTCGGCCAACCCGGCGGCAGGCACCGTGGTCCCCTCGACGGTGAATGCCACCGGCAACGACGCCCCGGGCCACTGCTCGTGCAGTCGAGCGATATTCGGCGTCAGCTCGTCGGGCGTCAAACGCTCCAGTTCGAGCGCGCTCGGCCGTCGAACCCCAAGCGATTGCCGGGGACCTTCGCCGCGAAGATAGACCGCGACTTCCTGCGCGGCCATCAGATCGCGCGCCCCACCGCAACCTGCCGGCTGCACGACTCGGAGCGATTGGAATTCCCCCTGGGGAACCGAGATCACGCTTCGTCGATCCGTCGGCGCCCAAGCGGCCACCGTCGCATCGATCGGCTGCCACCGGCCGTCCGCCAAACCTTCGATGCGAAAGGCCTTCGGTCGCCAATCAAGCCGGCTCCAGCAGATTTCGATTTCATTGAACTCGACCGGATGCGGCCAGTCGAGCCGAATCCAGTGTTCCCCGGGGGCGTCTTGAGAGACCCAGGTATTGCCGCCGTTCCCCAGTCGATCGGGATGTCCCCCTTCCGGCGCCGGCTCCCGGCCTTTGTCGATCCACCGGCCGTCGGCGAGCACGTCGGTGCCGTAGCCGGCGAACGACGAGTCGACCGAAATCTCGGCAACGCACGCCGGCACGTCTCGGACCAGATTCGGAGATGCTGAAGAGGTATCGCCCACCCCCGCCCCGAGCGAGACATCGACCACCCAGGGGATCAACAGTGCGAACCACACGGATTTGGGATTTCGCCATCGCATGGAGAGTGTCCCTTATTCACGTCCCCTGATTTTGCCGTGCTGTTGCACGGATGCGAGCCAGCCTAATCCACAACGCGGTACCCATGCAAGAGCCACGATGATCAGATCCGCTGGAGCCTGGACGATTTCTGGGGCCGGATACCGGCTCGAGGCGAGGGACCGGCCGCGGGCGCCGAGTTACGAGCCGGCTTGGAGCAGCCCGGCTGTTTCGCTTGCCCGGCGCACGGCCTGCGCATTCTGCCGCGGCAACTTGATCGTGACTTGTCCGGTGTGTAAGGTTGAGGCAACCAGAGGAGGTTCACCATGAACGACACGGCCCGCCGTCTCCGATTCGCCGTTTTCCTGAGCGTCGCGGCGATCACCCCCCTCGCCCTTTCCGACGAACCGTCCGGAGACAACGACCGTTACGGGGTCCGGGACCCGTCGAGCCTCTGCGTCGCTCGCAAGCCGGTCATGCGAAAGGGCTATGTCGATTTTGTCCGTCCGGAAGCCCGGGGCTTCGAGTCGGGACCGGACCGCGCCCAGTACGGACCACGGCATGCCCTGCCGGCACTGGCCGTGTTTTCACTGGAAGGCGATCGGAAACTGGGCGAGGGCATCAAGAAAACCCTTCGGCACTACGCGGATTGGGTCCAGGCGTCGATCGACAAGGAACAAGGCGTATTCTCCATGGAAGGCGCCACGCTTTGCGCCCTGCATTTCCGCGAGCTCCGCAAGGCCGGTTTGATCAGGGCGGACGACGAGCCGTGGATCCGGCGGCTGTTTCTGAATCTGCGAGCGTATCATTTCGCCTGGCGCCCCGGCGACGGTTTCTGGCGCGGGCCGCATCACCGCAGCCAGGCGCAAGGGATCAACCACGCTTTGGCCGCGGCGCTCTATCCCGACGAGCCGGGGGTCGCCTCCTGGAAGGAATACGCCGATCGCGTCTGGTCCGACTGGTGGGATTACCGCGACGTGGGGATCAACGACAGCGGCTACTTCTACAGCAGCTTCTCGAATATCCTCCGCGCCGCGGAGCTGCTGGGGCGAAAGGAGGTATTCACCGATCCCGAGTCGCGGCAATTGTTCGATCGGATCGTGGGCGAGATCACCTCGGACGGTGCCGGGGTACCCTACGGCGCCAGCGGCGGTTACCACGGCCAGGCCGGCGCGTGCATCTTCGCGCTGGAACTGGCCGCTCGGTACACGCGCGACGGACGGTATCGCTGGGTGGCCAGTCGGATCATGAACTTCGGGCAGCAGCGGGGCTTCTCGCGAGGACATCATCATTTGCAGGCGGTATCGCACGAGTTCATCGCCTTGGCCAGCCTTGTCTGCGACGACTCGGTCGCCCCGGTCGAGCCCGACGGAGGATCGCAGCTTCTTTGGCGCAAGGAAATCGTGCGGCTGACCGACGATCAGGCCAGGGAGATGTTTCCCGACGCTGGCGGCGTCGACTGCAACATGATCACCACCCAGCGGAAGATGCCCCACAAGCTGGCTTTCCGTTCCGGCTGGAACCCGGGCGACATGTACATGCTGGTCGAGTGCTTCCCCCGCCATGATCCGTTGAACCCTACGGCCATCGTCAGCCTGGAGCGTGATTCGGCCTCCTTCGCCGAGATGACGCCGGAGAAATTCGTCAGCCGCGAAAACGCGGTTTCCATCCAGGACCTCTCCGGCACCGGCAGCTACCTGGGACGGAATCCCTTTGCGGGCGCTCGTTCGCTGCCGCTGGGCTGGGACGGCATGGAAGTGCGCGTGCCGGTCGTGTCCGACCACGACCTGGCGACGCACGCCCGCATCGACGTCGACCGGTACATGGGCTACGAGGCGACGCATCGCCGCGAACTGCTGTTCGTCAAGAACCGATTTGTCCTCGTCCGAGACGAGACGCAGTTTGACGACCGCTTCCAGGCCGCCGTCGGCCCCGTCTGGAACACGCAGTGTCTGGGGACGCCGCGCGGTCGACACTGGATGAACACCTGGTTTCGCGGGCACTTCTTCCAGGGAGCGCAACTGTACGAATCTCCGCCCTGGGACCTGTTGGTCTATTACGCGCCGCGATCCGACGCGCAACTGGTGATCAGCGACGCGCCGATCGACACGCCGTTCAAAACGCAGTTGGTTTCTACACAGTACCGCTGGCAGGGCGACGTCCAATCGGCAGTACGCCTGCAATTCGTCACGGTGCTCTTGCCGCATGCACCGATGCGGGATGCCACGCCCGTGGCCGAGCGAATCCGCGTGCTCGTCGATCGACCGGGATGCGCCGCGGTCGAAATCGCCCAGCCCGATCGATGCGAGCTGGCGATTCTCCATCCTCCCGGCCAGAGACTGGAGCTCACTTGTTCAACCGGTATGCGCATCACGACCGATGCGAAGGCGGCCTATCTCGATCGAGCGGGCGGCAGCGCCGATCGGATCCTCGTTCGGCAGGCTACCTTCCTGGAAATCGGAGACCGGCAAATCTTTCGTGACGCCGAGCGACGCGACTGGGAAACGACTGATGTGGGCACCACCCAAGCGGAGTAAAGTGGCTGACGCCGAAATCACACCCACATCGGTAGCTACAACGAGGAGTATGTCGATGCAACCTGCCGCTCTTCGAACGTGTCTGGTCGTCGTCTCGGCGATGTTGGTGATTTCCCCGAGCCGGGCCCAGTCGGAGCCGAGGAACCCGAACACCGACTGGTTCCACAAGGCCGGCTACGGCGTGTTCGTCCACTATTTGGCGGGCCTGCAAAACAACCCGGAGGCAATCAACGGCCTGGGCCGCAAAACGTCCTGGGATGAGTGCGTTGGAGAGTTTGATACCGAACAGTTTGCCGAAACGATGCAGGAAGTGGGCGCCGGCTACGTCATCTTCACCGTGATGCAGATCACCCGCCACATGATCGCTCCCAACGCCGCCTACGACCGGATCAGCGGGTATCAGCCGGGGGAAGCTTGCGCGACGCGCGACCTGGTGGAAGACTTGCACCAGTCGCTCAGTCGTCGCAAGATTCCGCTCTTGTTGTACTGGACCGGCGACGGGCCCCGGGCCGACCCCCAGGCGGGCCCGGCGTTCGGCTGGCAGACCCCGGTGACGACCGAGTTCGTGCGGCGATGGGCCGACGTGGTCGAGGAGTACGGCAACCGATACGGCGAAAAGGTGGCCGGCTGGTGGGTCGACGGCTGCTACCGCTTCATCGGCTACGACGACGAGAAGCTGGGGGTCCTGGCGGCCGCGCTGAAGGCCGGCAATCCGAAGCGGATTGTCGCCCTGAACCCCGGGGTCGAGGCTCGCGTGAACGCCTACAGCCGCCATGAGGATTTCACCTGCGGCGAGCAGAACCGGTTCTTCGACATGCCGGTCAGCCGTGCCGTCGAGGGCGAACAGTGGCACGTCCTTTCCTATCTGGGGAGCGGGTGGGCCAAACCGGGGTGTCAGTACACGAAGCGGGAGCTGGCCGAATACGTGTTCGACGTCCATCAGCGTGGCGGCGTGGTGTCGATCGACGTGCTCCTGTTCCGCGACGGCTCGCTCGATCGGTCCCAGGTCGAGGTGCTCAAGGCCGTGCGCCGCGAGTTGGAGACGGGCGAGTCCCGCCCGCCGGTCCCACCGGGCAACCATGCCTACCGCAAGCAGGCCAAGCTGCTCAGCCTCGACGGCTCCCACCCCCTGTCCGTCAACGGAGGCGTCCATTTCGCTCGACTCGGCGTGGACGGGCACCCGGAGACCGTCGCCTTGGCCGGCGGTGAGTGGCCCTGGACCTATGAGGTCGACTTGATCGATACGCTGAACGTGCGGCGAATCAAGGTCACCTTCGGCAGGGGCTATGCCACGCACGCCGAGCTGCGCGTCTCCGTCGACGGCAACCGGTGGAAGACGGTCGCGGCCAAGAAGGACCACGACGGCGCGCCGTATGAAGCGGCGTTCGACCCGGTTCCCGCGCGGTACGTCCGCGTTTGCGGCCTGAAACCGGACGGTCCCGAGCAACCCGGCACGCAGATGTCGGTCGCCGAGCTGGAAGTGTACCAGTAGGAGAGGATCGTTGACTCCAAAGACGGTTTCCAACAGGAATGCGGTGCTGAACGAGCTGGGAAGCGGCAACATCACGGCCCCGGCGGATTGCCATCGTGGTCTCCGGCTCTCCCGACTGAAAGGTACATGCGATGAACACTCTGCTGACGGTGCCGGCCATCCTCTGCGTGGCCGCCGCAAGCGCGACAGCGCAACAGCCCGTCGGCCATTGGGACTTCCGCGAGCAGGCAGTGGCCGTCGGCGACGAGAGCGGAAACGGCAATGAGCTGCGTATCGAAGGCTGTCAATGGGTCGAGAGCAAGCTCGGCAAGGCGTTGCGCGTGCCGGGTGGCTCGGGCCGTATCTGTTGCGAGAAACCGGGAGAACCGTTGAGACCGGCTCAGGCGCTGAGCGTCATCGCCTGGGTCCGCCCGCTGGGCACCGGCCAGTACGGTGCCGTGGTCAATCACGGCAGGGGCTGGGGCGAAGAGGGCACGGTCGGATACCGGCTTCTGGTCTACCGCGACGGGGCGCGACTGCTGCTCCGCGCAGGTCGCACGATCAACATCTCCGGGGGCAACATCCTCCGCGGCCAGTGGAACCAGATCGCCGCCACGTATGACGGCAAGGAAGCGGTAGTCTTCATCAACGGGCAGCCGGTGGCTCGCGATCTGGTCCAAGGACCGATCGTCTATGAGGGCGTCGAGGACAAGTTCGACGTCGGCTGTGCCGACGGCGGCAACCTGGACGGGGAGATCGCCTCGCTGAAAGTCTTCGGCCACGCGATTTCGGAGGCCGAGGTCGCCGCCGACTGGCAGGCCGGCAAGGGCATCTGCCTCGCCCCGGAGGAAATCACGGCCGAGCGCTACGCCAGGCTGGAGAAGTGTGCCCTGGCACGCGTGCCCGACGCGCCGTTCGTGCGAGACCGCCACACGACCCTGTTGGCCCACATGGACGCTGAGGACAACTGCGATGCCGACTACTCCCGCTGGGAAGGGCGTGCCGGCGGGTGGCGGCTGGAGCACAACGTGCCGGGGCGCTTCGGGCTTGGCGTGGAGCTGCCGGAGGGGAGCACGAGGGTGCTCGGCTGGCAAGCCTCCGCGGCCAAGCCCACCGATTCCGGGGCGCCGATCCTCTACCGCGGGGCGAGCAACTGCAACATGCAGCGCGGCACCTGCGAGTTCTGGATGCGGCTCCCCGAGGGGCGAGATCCGCTCGCCGACGATCAGGACCGTTACCTGCTCTCGATCATCCCTGAGTGGCACGTCGGCTACGGCAAGCGGCACGGCGTCCATCTGGCCATGCGCACGCACGCCGCCACCGGGTCGCTGCAGCTGGCCGCCAACACGGACCCGATCAGTTGGTACTCGCACCTCAATGGTGCGTGGATCGCCGACAGCGCCAAGACGGTGCTCGACGTGCCCCTCGGCGTCCTGGCCGGCGAAGGCTGGCACCACCTGCTCTGCTCGTGGAGCATGGAAGGCGAAGGCCGAATCTGGCTGC